>Ga0326597_10000155_pt1 | contig 126748 bp, 122 predicted proteins | sample RVTome_12_FD_203789 | JGI IMG/M metagenome (GOLD analysis project Ga0326597, IMG submission 203789) | Soil microbial communities from uranium-contaminated site in the Upper Colorado River Basin, Wyoming, United States - RVT100D185 | ecosystem: Environmental > Terrestrial > Soil > Contaminated... | reverse complement strand
CTTCCGCGGCATCGTCGAAATCAAGTCCATCGCCCGCGAGGCCGGCTACCGCTCGAAGGTCGCCGTCTGGTCCCGGCAGGAGGGCGTCGACCCCGTCGGCGCCTGCGTCGGCATGCGGGGCATCCGCATCCAGAACATCGTCAACGAGCTCAACGGCGAGCGCATCGACGTCGTCGTCTGGGACCCGGAGCCGTCGCGCTTCGTCGCCAACGCCCTGAGCCCCGCCCAGGTCGTCAGCGTCATGACCCACGACGCCGTGAACCAGGACGGAACGCGCACAAACACCGCGGAAGTCGTGGTGCCCGACCGGCAGCTCTCGCTCGCCATCGGCAAGGAGGGCCAGAACGCCCGCCTCGCCGCCAAGCTCACCGGCTGGCGCATCGACATCAAGAGCCAGTCCGCGTACGAGGAAGAGCTCGCCGCTCAGGGCCTGACCCTGGAGCAGGTGCAGGCGCAGGCGCGCGAGGATGCGCTGGCGCGCGCCCGCGAAGCCGCCGCGAAGGACGTCGAGACGAAGCGCATCGCCGCCGAATTGGCCGCCGCGGCTTCGGCGCGGCCGCTCACGCCCGAGGAAGAGATCGCCCTCGAGTACGCACGCAAAGAGCAGGAGGCCGTGGCCGAGCCCGAGCCCCTGGCGCCCGCCGCGACCGTCGCCGAGCCGGTGCCGGCCGCCGGTGGTCCCGCCCGCCCGACCATCCGCTTCGCCGAGGAGCTGGTCCGGCCGCCCTTGGAGGTGCTGAAGCCCGGCGAGAAGCGCCGCGGACCTCCGGGTCGCCGCGACGACGAGGCCGGGAGGGCCGTGCCCAAGAAGAAGAAGGGCGGTGCGCGCCGCATTCTTCCGGAAGATGAGGAAGAGGACGTCGACGTCGAGATTGATGACCTCAACTGGTAAGATGGCGAGTCCGAAGACAGGCCCGCGTCCGAGGCACCTGCCCCAGCGTACCTGCATCGCCTGCCGCACGACCGAAGCAAAACGCGGGCTCGTACGCGTGGTTCGGACGACGGATGGCCGCGTGGAGCTCGACCCCACCGGCAAGAAGAACGGACGCGGCGCCTACGTCCACGAGATGCCCAGGTGCTGGGACGAGGCGCTGAAGAAGGAGCGGCTGGCGCGGGCTCTGAAGGTCACCGTGCCGCCGGACGATCTGAAGCAGCTAAAGGCGCATGCGGCGACACTCGCCGGCACGCCTGAGTGACGAATCGAGACGCATGACCACTGATACCGGCGCAAGGACGATCGAGATTCCACGCGTGCTCTCCGTGAAAGAGCTCGGCGACCTCATGGGCGTGTCTCCCGTCGAGGTCATCAAGGAGCTCATGAAGAACGGCGTCATGGCCTCGATCAACCAGGTCATCGACTTCGATACCGCCGCCATCGTCGCCCACGACATGGGCTTCGAGCCCACCGAGCTGGCCGTCGCCGAGGTCGCCGAGGTCAATGTCGACCGCGAGACCGGCCGCCCCCAGATCGAGGAAGACCCCGCGAAGCTGGAAGCGCGCCCGCCCGTCGTCACCATCATGGGCCACGTCGACCACGGTAAGACCAGCCTCCTCGACGCTATCCGCGTCGCCAAGGTAGCCGCGTCCGAGCACGGCGGGATCACCCAGCACATCGGCGCTTACCAGGTCGAGGCCAACGGCCAGCGCATCACCTTCCTCGACACGCCCGGCCACGAGGCCTTTACCCAGATGCGCGCACGCGGCGCCCAGACCACGGACGTCGCCATTCTCGTCGTCGCCGCCAACGACGGCGTGATGCCCCAGACGAAGGAGGCGATCGACCACGCGCGCGCCGCCGGCGTGCCGATCGTCGTCGCCCTCAACAAGATCGACCTGGAAGACGCCAACATCGACAAGGTGAAGACCGAGCTCTCCGAGAACGGCGTCGTCGTAGAGGAGTGGGGCGGCGACGTCCCCTGCGTCCCCGTCTCCGCGAAGACGAAGCAGGGCCTCGATGACCTGCTCGCGAACATCCTCGTCGTCTCCGAGGTCCTCGACCTCAAGGCGAACCCCGACCGCCCCGCCATCGGCATCGTGGTCGAGGCCGAGCTCAGCAAGACGAAGGGCCCCCTCGCGACCGTGCTCGTCAAGACCGGCACCCTGCACGCCGGTGACTACGTTGTCGTCGGCGAGACAATGGGCCGCGTCAAGGCCATGCACGACGAGTCCGGCCGCAAGTTGCGTGCCGCCGGTCCCTCCCAGCCCGCCGAGATCATGGGCCTCCAGTCCGTCCCGAAGGCCGGCGAGACCATGGTCGTCGTCCCCGACGAAAAGACCGCCCGCACGACCGTCCTCGAACGCGTACGCGAGCGCGAGGCCGCCGCCCTGCACGCCCAGCCCCACGTCACCCTCGACACGCTGTTCGGCGAGATCAGCGCGGGCAAGCTCAAGGAACTCAACATCATCCTCAAGACCGACGTCCAGGGCTCCATCGAGCCCATCCGCAACTCCCTCGAGAAGCTGACCAACGAGCAGGTGAAGGTCAAGATCATCCACACCGGCTCCGGCTCCGTCACCGAGTCCGACGTGATGCTCGCCATCGCCTCCAAGGGCGTGATCATCGCCTTCAACACTGGCACCGAGGGTGGCGCCGAGCGCATCGCCCAGCAGGAGCGCGTCGACATCCGGCGCTACAACGTCATCTACAACATCGTTGAGGACGTCGAGAAGGCCCTCAAGGGCATGCTCGAGCCGACCTTCAAGGAGGTCGTCACCGCCCACGCCGAGGTCCGCAAGGTCTTCCGCGTCGCCCGCAAGAACTCCATCGCCGGCGCGTTCGTCCGCGACGGCACGATCACCCGCACCGACTCTGCCCGCGTCCTCCGGAACGCCGCCGTCGTTGCCGAGGGCAAGATCTCCACCCTCAAACGCTTCCAGGAGGACGTCCGCGAGGTCCAGAACAACTTCGAGTGTGGCATCCAGATCGACGGCTTCGACGCCTTCGAAGAGGGCGACGTCATCGAGTTCTACAAGATCGAGCGCGAGACCTAGACGAACAAGTCAGAGACGAACCGTATGTCCCGCGCCTCCACCGGAGGCGCTGCTCATTTCGAGGGTGTGATGACGCGCCGCACGGACCAGGTCAACGACCTCATACGCAAAGAGCTCAGCGATCTCCTGCTCGAGGAGGTCAACGACCCCCGCGTCCACGGCCTCGTCACCATCACCCGCGTCGACGTCTCGCCGGACCTCCGCCAGGCGCGCGCGTACGTCAGCGTCCTCGGCACCGAGGATGACCGCCGCTCGACCATGCTGGCGCTTGAGTCCGCCCGCACGTTCCTCCGCCGCGAGCTCGGCACTCGCATCAAGCTGCGCTACACCCCGAACCTCCGCTTCGTCAGCGACACCTCCATGGAGGAGGCGCAGGAGATGACCGACCTCCTCCGCCGCACCGCCGCCGAGCGCGGCGAGACCCTCCCCGGCCCCCGCACAGAACGCAGGAAGGACAGGTAGCCCATGGCGTGGCTTGCGGGCGAACGAGTGGTGCTGCGCGCATGGGAACGCGACGACGTCCGCGCCGCGTGGGAGGTCGCCCAGTCCGTCGAAGGCAAGGGCGAGCAGCTCCGCGATTGGCTCAAGCCTCCGCGCTCGCTCGAAGAAATGGAGCGCGAGTTCGAGGCGAACGCCGCCAACCCCCCTGCGGACGTCCTCGAGTTCGTGATCCAGGCCGAAGGCCGCGCCGTCGGCGATATCGACCTGTTCCACATCGAGGACCGCAATCGCTGCGCCATGGTCGGCATCGGGATCTGGCGCACCGAGGATCGCGGCAAGAGCTACGGCTACGATGCCATCCGCACGGTCGCGCGCTGGGCGTTCGACCACCTGAACCTGCACCGCCTCGAGCTGAGCGTCGACCCCGAGAACGCCCCCGCCCGCCGCATCTACGAGAAGTGCGGCTTCGTGGCCGAGGGCACGAGACGCAGCCGCCACTTCGAAGACGGCGCCTACCACGACGAGCTGATCATGGGCCTGCTCCGGGAAGACTTCGATGCGCGCGAAGGCAAGTGAGCGCCCGCCCGGCCCCCCGCTGAAGTCCGCCCCCAAACGGCCGGCGCGGCCTGCCACCGGCCCCCCGCCCGCCGCCGCGAAGAAGCCCGGCCCCCGGACGCGGAGCGCGCCGAGCTACTACGCCCTGGTGGTGCCCGGCCTCGAGGACATCGCCGCCGCCGAGCTCCGCGCCGCGGGCGCCACCGTCACCGAGACCATATCGCGCGTCGACAAGCGCGACGGCTTTGTCCTGTTCCAGACCGGTGACATCGCCCCGGTCTTGCGCTGCGGCACACTCGAGGATGTATTCCAGATCGTGCTCGATGCCCCCTCCCCGCCCGCCCGCGGCGCGCCCGGGCAGGCCGCCCGCGCGCTGGAGCGTGCCTCCATCGAGCGCGCTCTCCTCACACACAACGCCCTGCGCCCCGGCAAGCATGGCCGCTCCTTCAGGGTCATCGCCCGCCTCGCCGGCCAGCACCCCTTCCGCCGCGAGGACGTCGAGCACGCCTTCACCCGCGCCCTCGACGGCCTCCTCGCGAAGTGGGTGCCCGCCCGCGATCGCGCCTCGCTCGAGCTCTGGGTCCACGTCGTGGGCCCCCCGCCGGCCTTCCGTCCACGTGGGCCGCGCCTACCCGGTCGCCCACCCGTGCGCGCATCCGCGAAGCCAGGCCCCGGCCGCGTGCTCGCCGGCGTGCGCCTCTCCGACGACGCGCTCGCCCAGCGCACCTGGAAGCGCGCGCATCTCCCCGCCTCGCTGAAGCCGACTGTCGCCCGGGCCCTCGTCTCGCTCGCCGCCCTGCACCACGGCCAGACCGTTGTCGACCCGATGTGCGGTGCCGGCACCATCCTGCGCGAGTGCGCCGAGGCCGTCCGCGGCCTGCGCCTCCTCGGCGGCGACCTCGACAGCGAGCAGCTCGACGCCGCACGGGTGAACGCCGGGAAGCAGTCGTCGCTCGTCCGCTGGGACGCCACGAAGCTGCCCCTCCGCGATGGCTCAGTGGGCGTCGTCATCACCAACCCCCCGTACGGTCGCCAGCACGAGGCCGTCGCGGGCCTCGACCGCCTGTACCGCCGGGCCATGCGAGAGTCCGCGCGAGTCCTGCGGATCGGCGGCCGCGCCGTCGTCCTCACCGGCGAGCCGACAACGCTGCTCGAAGCGCTGCCGAAGAGCCTCCGCGTGCGCTCGAAGCGCCGCCTGCTCCTGCGTGGACTGCCGGTGACCGCGTTCGTTATCGTGCGCGAATGACCTTTCCCGCCGGCTTCTTCATCATCGACAAGCCCTCCGGCGTCACCTCGTTCTCGATGGTGTCTCTCGTGAGGAGGCTCACCGGCGTCCGCCGCGTCGGCCACGCCGGCACCCTCGACCCGCTCGCCACCGGAGTGCTTCCCGTGGCCGTAGGGCAGGCCGCCCGCCTCATCCAGTACATGGACGCCGGGCGGCACACGTATGCTGGACGGCACACGGACGCCGAGTCGAAGATCTACCTCGCCCGCGTACGGTTCGGCGTCGCCACCGACACCTTCGACGCCGACGGCGCCGTCACTGCGACGGCAGATGCGTCCGCCGTCACCGCCGCCGCCATCGAGGCTGCGCTGCCCGAATTCACCGGCGACATCGACCAGGTCCCGCCGATGTACAGCGCCATCAAGGTCGCCGGCAAGCAGCTGTACCGGTACGCCCGCGAAGGCGAGACGGTCGAGCTGAAGCCGCGCCCGGTCCACATCGAGCGCATCACCCTCGTCGGCTTCGATGCGCCCGATGCGGAGTTGGAGGTCGTCTGCGGCAAGGGCACCTACGTCCGCTCCCTCGCGCACGATCTGGGCCGGCGGCTGGGCTCCGGCGCGCACCTGGCGGCCCTGCGCCGCACCGCCAGCGGCGGATTCAGCATCAAGGACGCCGTGACGCCTGAAGCGCTAACGCAGCTCGCCGAAGCGGGCCGTCTCCAGGATGCGCTGCTGGCTCCTGACCGCGCCGCGGAGCGCCTCCGAGCCGCGATTGTCGGCGACGAGCACGCGGCAGACGTGCGCGCGGGCCGTGATTTGGAACTGGATCTTCCGGCGGGCGTTCGGCCACCGGTGGCAGGCGAGAATTGCCGCGCTTACGATGCAGGTGGCAGCTTCATCGGCATCCTCGAGCGGCTCGCAGGCGGCAGCTGGCACCCGGCCAGGGTCCTGTTAGTCGCCTGAATCCGGCCGAATCTGGCCAGATTCCGTGAAATTGGCCGGATTGGGCCTGAAAACGCCTCGGATTCGCTTGACAAGTCTAGGCGGGAAGCTATGATTGTCCCGACTGAAGCTAGACTCGCAGAACTGCTCATCAGCGTATGCGTTACGTGTGAGCACCAGCGAGTCCAGAGGCGGGCCGGTGGTCGGCTCGTTCGATGGAGTCTAGGAGGAACGAAATGGAAGCCTACTGCCTGAAGTGCCGCACCCAGCGGGAGATGAAAAACCCCACCGCCGTCACGATGAAAAACGGCAAGCCGGCCACGAAGGGTGAATGCCCGGTTTGCGGCACCGGCATGTACAAGATCGGCAAGGCAAAGTAACCGGAGGGGCCGCGAAAGCGGCCCTTTCGCTTCGGCAGGACAGGGGGTGACGCCTTCCCGCGTCGCCCCTTCTTCTTCCCACGGCCCGCGTCAGCTAACTCTCAGCGCATCGTCAGAAGCGGCGGTTAACTCACAGCCCACAGCGCGCGTTCCACGGTCATGAGAAGCCGCCGCACCTGGATTCGCACTGGGATCGCCGCCGTGGCCCTCGCGCTCGCCGCCCTTGCCGGCGCCTTCACGCTGCGAGCCTTCGGCCCCGAGACGGAATGGAACGTCTTCGCCGCCTCGACGCCCACCCCCACCGCCACACCGACCCCCACGGACACGGCCACCGCCACCTCCACGACCGCGTCCACGCCCACCGCCACGCCCACGCCGGATCCCACAGCCACCCCCATCCCCGAGCCCCAGCCGCCCGCCATCCCCGGCCCCGAGGTGCTCGGCGAGCACTGGGTCGACGTCGACCTCTCCCGCCAGACCGCCACCGCTATGATCGGCGACCGCCCGCTGTACACCGCGCTCGTCACGACCGGGAAGGACGGCTGGGACACGTCGGCCGGCACCTTCTACATCCAGACGCGGGTCGAGAACGAGACCATGACCTCCGCCGCCATCGGGGCGGAGGAGTACTACGTGCTGGAGGATGTGCTCTACACGCAGTACTTCACGAGCGCCGGCCACGCCCTGCACCTCAACTGGTGGCGAGATGCCTGGGTCTTCGGCACGACGCGCTCGAGCCACGGCTGCGTCGGCATGCGCTACAACGACGCCCTTTTCTTCTGGAACTTCGCCCACACCGGCACCCGCATCGTCATCCACGGCGATGGCTCGGGGGTGCCGTCGATCTAGCGCAAGACGTCCCGGTGGCGCGGCAGGAGTTGGATCGTCCTCCATCCTCCATCGTCCATCTTCCATCTTCGCTTGCTGATCAGGTCAGACAGCCACGGCCTCCATCCGCGCCATCCGCTCCGCCCGAGCCTTCACGCCCTGCAGGTGCGCCCACTGGAAGAAGACGTCCCCCACGTCGACCGCGAGCTGCATCGGCAGCACCGGCGGGTTCAGCCAGCGGTACTTGTCCCGCATCCGGATGATCAGCCGCGTGCGCCCGTCATCGATGGGGTTCAGGTAGTACAGGAACGACCCGATGTCGTGCGACGGGTCCTCCGTCCCCATCCGGAGCAGCATCCAGCGGGGTTTCTCGAAGTCCCGGCACCACATCGCCGTCCACGGGCTCATCGGGAACTTCGTGCCGATCTCGAGGTGCTGGTGCTCCGGCAAGATCTCCCAGGCGCTCGGCTTGCCACCGTTGTCCACCCAGTCGTAGCCGTAGTATCCGGCCCTGCCCCATCCGACCTGCACCAGCCACGGCCAGATCTGCTCCGGCGTCGCCTCCACCGTCACCGCGCGCGTCGAGCTCCACGTTGGATCCGGTACAAGCTCGTCGCACGGGAACGTGCGTGCCGCCTCCTCGTCCGTCGCGCCCCACCGCATCTGCCGCGGCCGAATCAGCGTCACGTACCCCGCAACCGCCCCCAGGACAACAGCCAGCGCCGCGATCCCTCGCTTTCCCATACCCCGATGATGGCGCGCGCCCGAAGACTGACACCACGGCCAAACAGCCCCTCCTGCCCCGTCCGCCCGTCCCTCGCCGATCGCCCGTAAAGGACGAAACCTACCGCACTAGCCGTACGGACAGGTCTTCAGACCTGTCCTCAACCGCGGCCTGAATGGCAGGCTCGATCGTCGCGCGTTCGCGCGGGCTTCCACAGAACCGTGAACTGTGAACTGTGGACTGTGAACTACGAACTACCAACTACCAACTACACACTACTCAAACCACACATCCGTCTGCTCACCCGCCGGCACCCCCAGGATCAGCACCTCCATCTCCCCGTCCGACGTGTGCCAGGTGCCGGGCTTGATGACGACGAGGTCCCCCGCCGTGATCGCCTGCTTCTCCCCGTCCAGCGTGATCGTCCCCCCGCCGGTGAGGACGTAGTAATACTCCACCATCTCTTTGTGATAGTGGTACCGGCTGTTGTCGATCGTCAGGTGCGACACGTTCGCCTGCGGCGTGTCCTCGTGCGTGATCAGCGTCTTCCGCCACCCGCACACCCCCCGCTCCGTCGGCGTGTCCGCCAGCCGCCGGATGAGGTAGCGGCCGGTGGTCGTGGTCGTGGTCGCTGGTCCCTGGTCGCTGGTGGCCATCGCTGCGCTCCGAGTTTGTAGTGTGCAGTTCGTTGTCGGCAGTGTAGCCAAACCTCATCCGTCGCGCGTGAAGGGCTATAGTGGTACTCGCAGGGCACCCTGGAGTCCCCATGAACGCCCGCCTTCTCCTAGTCGCGCTCGCCGTCATCCTCACCGCGTGCGACAGCTCGGACGCGCCCGCGACGCCGTCGGCCACAGTGGATCCCGCAGTGACGGCGACGCCGTCATACGAGTCGGCGTACGTGTATGACGTCGATACGTTCGAGCGGGTGAACAACGTAGCCGGGTCGGGGCGCGTGCCGCTGGGCTTGATCAACACGGTCGCCATCAGCTTCGCAGATGCGCGGTTCGAGGGATTCTACGTGACTGAGGATCTGCCGTCGGCTGTGCATCTCACGTTGACGATGGTGAACGCAGCCGCGAAGGGGAAGGACGTCGCATCGAACGATCGGACGCATCAGTCCAGCTACGAGTGGTGGTTCCGGACAGTGACCGACGTGAACGCCACCGCGGTCCCGGCCGAGGGCGGGCCCACATTACGCATCACCATGCGCGAAACGGGACCTGGAGTCTGGTCGTTGTTTGCAGATACGGGATCGGGATGGACTGCGCTTACCGATGCGACGTACCAAATCGGGGTGTTCGAGGTGAGTGCCGAGGTCCCATTGGACAAAGCGTGGGGCATGAATCGGAACACGACCAAGACGTTCTACCGGGCGGTGGTGAGATACGACCCGTTCGTCATAGGCGATGACAGGAAGTTCGGGTGGGTATACCCCGAGGATCTGAGCTGGCGGGAAGTGTTCCCGTACTGATCGTCCTGTTGGATGACCCTTCGAGCGCCCTACAAGATATCTGTTCCCATCTGTTCATCTGTTGACAGATCCAGCGTCCAGTCTCCAGCATCCAGCCTCGCCAGCATTACAGAACAGTCGCCAAAACGGGATCCCCGTACTCCGCGAACCGCCCCGCCACGTTCGCCTCCCCCGCCCACCCCTGGTGGATGTACAGCCGGTGGCGCAGCCGCCACTCCTCCCCCGGCTGGAGCGTCAGCGGCCCGTCGAAGTACGGCAGGTTCGTCCCCACCGGCCCGTACCCCCGCACGAACCACACGTTCGGATGGTTCCGGTTCGACGGATGGTCCAGCATCGCGATGCCGTAGATCTCCGGCTCCTGCCCGACGGCCCGCGAGAACGGCCCGCTGCAGTCCACCCACTCCGCCCGCTGTGCATGCAGCTGCGGCGACCCCGTCGCCCCGGTCGAGTTCGTGTACGTCCCCCCGTCCCACTCGTCGATGATGTCGGCCAGGCGCATCAGCGGCAGCGCGTTCTCGTTCGTCTGCCCGAACGTCACCTCGCCTATGTGCGGCCGGAACGTCGCCTCGATGTCCCACAGCCGCATCCGGCCCTTGGTTCGATACATGCGGAAGCGCCGTACGTCGTCCACCAGCACCCGGCCATCGGGCGCCACCCACTGCACCTGTTCCTGGAACCCGCCCCACACCGGTCCCGACACTACCCGGTCGAAGGACCGGTGCGTGATGCGCCCGTACCCGTCGCCGACGTGCGGGTGATAGTCGATCCCGCTGCCCGCCGGCTCGAGATAGAAGTCGACGCCGTTCACGTCGCCGCACGCGTACCACAGCGACCGGTGCCAGACGTGGTCCGGCGCGCCCTCCTGCGTGATCGACTTCGGCTGCGACCCGTCCGTGGTCTCGACGCCCGAGTTCGGCCGGCCGCTCGGCGCGGTATTCGGCCAGAAGTACGGCCGGTAGTTCGGCGGCCCGTAGTGGTAGATGGTCTGCAGGAACCCGCCGTAGTACACCACGACGCGCCCGTTCTCCGCCTGGTCCTGCAGCACCACGCCGCGCCGGGCATCAGGCTCGGACGCCGCCGGTCGCAGCTCGAACGTCCGGCGGTCGCCCGGCGCCAGCTCGTCCACCCACCACGCCACCCGCGTAGCGCCGTCCCCCGTATCGATCTGCGCCGCCGTCGCCGTCCCGCCCTCGGTGTCCAGCATCTCCCACGCCCCGTCGACCGACGTGCCATCCGGCAGCGTGGCCTCGGCGATGAAGTTCGCCCGCGGCGTCGTCGTCGGTCCAAGCTGAATCTGCATGATGGTGGTCCGGTCGCTGGTCCGTGGTCGTTGGTCGTTGGTGGGCGCAGGATAACGGTCCTGCCGGGACCGCAGAAGCCGCCAGCGATGGTCGCCAGAGATAGCCGTCAACGGATGACCGTGATCGCCAGATGGGGCGCAGCCTCCGGCCACGTGCGGTCCGCCGTGAGCACCGGCAGCCCCCGCAGCGCCGCCAGCGCGAGGCAGGCCCGGTCGCCCAGCGAGAGCCCGAACGCCCGCGTCAGCGGCCGCAGCCGCGCCGCCTCCATCGCCTGCGCCTCGTCGAAATCGACGACGTGGATCTTCAGCGACCAGATCAGGATTCTGGCGGAGTGAAAGGTGAAGCCCTTCTCGATCAGGGAAGACGCGGACTCGGCAATGTTCACGGCCGAAGCGTGCCGTCGCTGCACGCTATCGACGCGTTCCCACCCCTTCTCTCGAAGAACGGAGGCCACGATTGCAGACGCGTCGAGAATGCGCTCATCCATGCATCGGCCGATCCTTGAGCTCCTCACGCTTGGCCTCTTCCCGCCGTTCACGGATCAGCTGGTCGCTCGCCAGTTCGTCGCTCGGCACGATATACCGCTGTGCTTCGTCCTGGACCGCTCGTAGCCCGGACCGTCGACCATAGAGAGTCAACCTGTCCCCTTTGAGCCTCCATAGCACAGCCATGCCCTCCTCGCCCTCGAGCGCGGCGATGACGTGAGGCGGCAATTGGATCCGGCCCATGGCATCGGCCACCACCACGCCCATATTCTCGAATTGCCCGTGAGGTGGAGATGGCTCGGACGGCAGCGCGGAAGCCTTGCCCGTGCCCGCCCCCAGCACGCTGCGCACGTGCTGGTAGCTCGTGCCCAGGTACGCCGCGATCTCCGACCGCGAGTACCCCGCCGCCTCCAGGGCCCGCATCTTCGCCGATTTCGTCGGCAGACCGCTGGTTGTGCGGTCCATCGCCTCCCGTTGAGCGGGCGTGAACGTCCGGGTGGGGCTGTAGCCAGCCATGGCCAACCTCTCTTTCTTTAGTTACATCAGTTAAGGTAACTAAAGAAGCGCCAAGGTCGCAAGCTTCGACGTACGGGGCTCGCAGAACGCGGCGGGCGGCGTCCCTATGTCAGCGCCCCACCCGGTGCGGGAATCTGCGAGTACCAAGGGTCCTCCAGCGCGATCGGGAAGTGCACCCGCTCGCCCGTCATCGCCGACTTGTACAGCCCCGTGATCACCTCCATCGAGCGCCGGCATTCCGCCACGCTGACGAGCGGCGGACGGCCCTCGCAGATGGCGTCGATGAAGTCCCGCACCAGCGGCACGTGCAGGTGCCGCGTCTCGTTCGGCGCCGCCGTCGCGGCGAACTCCCGCGCGGCGTCAGCCGCCGCCGGATCGACCGCGCTCAGCAGGAACGGCGTCGCCGTTGGGCCGTACGGCTCGCCTGCCGATACCGCCTGCAGGTCGCTCCCGAAGATCTCCAGCCGGCTCCGGTTATCCTGCGCGTTCACCGTCACGACGATCTGCCCGATCGCACCGTTGCGGAACCGCACCGTCGCCAGCGACGTGTCCTCGACCTGGATCGGTAGCTTCACCGTCGTCGCGTCCGCGATGAGCGACGCGGGCTCGCCCAGGAACCAGAGCAGCGTGTCGATGGAGTGGATGCCGTGCCCCATGGTCACGCCGCCGCACTCCTGCTCCCAGGTGCCGCGCCACCACACGCTGTAATACTCCTCGTCCCGCTGCCATAGCGTCTCCGACAGCCCGAACACCATGCGCCCGAAACGGCCGTCGTCGAGCAGCGCCCGCACCTGCTGTGCGCCCTGCCCGATCCGGTGCTGGAACACCCCGGCGAAGATCGCCCCGCCCTCCCGCTCGGCCGCGGCGATCTCGTCGAGGCCCGCCAGCGTCGGTGAGACCGGCTTCTCGCACAGCACGTGCTTCCCCGCCCGCAGCGCCGCGCACGCCTGCTCGACGTGCAGGAACGGCGGCGTGCAGACGCTCACCGCGTCTACGGAGGGATGCGCGAGCATCTCCCGCCAGTCCGTGAACACGTGCTCGATGCCGTACTGCCCGCCGCGCTCCCGCGCCGTTTTCTCGTCGATGTCCGCGATCGCCACCACCCGCGCCGAATCGCGGTTCATGCTGCTGCGGTACGCCAGCGCGTGCGAGTGCGAGATCCCCCCCGCCCCGATAATCCCGATTCGTAGCTGATCGGCCATTTGGGAAGACTGCCACGCCCGGAGACGGAGAGCTAGGAAGGGTTAGGAGCCCTAAGGGCCGCTCCGTACATGCCGAAGCTTCTTATATGGAGAAAGACGAACTCGGGCTTCTGGGCAAACTGTTGCTCTATGGAGCGGGCGCGTGCTTTTGGGTGTTCATGTGGTGGAGTGGCAACCTTGGGTGGCTCGGTCCCATATTGCCGGGATGGGCGGAAAGGTCGTCGGGAGGAGACGTCGCGGGTGGCGAGGCTCCGGTGGCTAGCGCGCCGATCACTGACGCGACCGTCGCGCCCCGACCTACGCTCATCCCAAACGAGTGCGTAGTCGAGCGTCAACTGGTCGAGGCGGCCAGAATGAACCCATTGGAGGTTCACCTGCCACCCGAGTGCCCCGCGTACACGGCGGGCGAGGCTTATTCCCTTATCGAGCAGTGGACTGGCGAGTTTCTCGCTGACATACCAGAAGAAATGCGCGAGAGTCTGCGCCCCGCCGTCCGGGCCTGGTTCCTCGCCATGGGAGATGCTGAAAAGGCACAGGCGGAGAACGAGATGATCCAGACCGCCCTGCTATGGCAGGCCGCCCAACGACCGGTGGTTGTCTATGGCGGCAGCCCGTGGATCCATGGTGATGTGAACGCGTTGGAGGCAGAGATCCGTCGGCTTGAATTATGCATCCGGTTCGGCGGAGTCTGCTAAAGACAACTTTGCGCGGGCGGGGGTGCCTGCACTCTGGCCGCTGGTATCAGGCAGGAATCGGGGTTCGGCTTGGTTGGAGCGTGACGTTCGCCAGCGCCCGCGTGACCGCCGCCACCTCCGCCGCATCAAGTGGCAGCAGCGGCGGCCGCATCGCCGTGTTCTGCAGCACCCCCAGTTGGCGCAGCGCCTCCTTCATCCGCGCCCGGTAGTTCCGCACCGGCGGCGAGAACAGCGCGTCGGCCAGCGGCTGCACGACGGCGTCGTTGATCGCCCGCGCCCCCGCGATGTCGCCCTCGGCCACAAGCCGGAACATCTCGACCTGCTCGGCAATGGCGATCGTCCCGAAGCCGATGAGCGCCCCCGCGCAGCCCAGCACGAACGACTCCAGGATGAAGTTGTCGTTGCCCGTGAGAAACGTGATCCGCCGCGGCGCCTCGTCGAGAATGCGCCGCGTCTCGACGAACTTCACCGCGTCGAACGTCGCCTCCTTGATGGCGACGACGGTCGGGATCTCGATGAGCCGCAGCAGCGTCTCGCGCGAGAACAGCACGCCCGCGAGCGCAGGCTGGAGCTGGAACAGCACCATCGGCAGCCCGCAGGCCCCGGCGATCGCGCGGTGGTACTCGTACGGTACGTCCGGCGCGAGCGGCTCCCCCGCGAACGCCGGGATCGGGAAGACCACGATGCCGCTGGCGCCCGCTCGCTCGGCGTCGCGCGCCAGTTCGCATGCCGCCGCCGTGTAAGGCCCGCCGATGCCCGCCAGCACCGGCATCCGCCCCCCGCCCGCGGCGGCGCACTCCTCGACGTAGATCTCCAGCACCCGCCGCTTCTCGTCGCGCGACAGGTGCGGCCCCTCGCCCGTGTCCATGTTCGCGGCCAGCGCCTTCAGCCCCTCGAAGCCCAGCAGCCAGCGTATGTACGAGCGCAGTGCGGGTTCATCGATCTGTGCGTCGCTCGTGAGCGGCAGGACCGTCGCCGGAATGAGACCATTGAGATCGAGCATGTCAGCCAGTCAGTTTGTCAGTGCGTCAGCCTGTCAGCACGTCAGCGCGTCTTGGGCGCTTGCCATGTGGGCGAATTCTAACAGTGTCTGGGGAAGTGTTCATCGCTGTTTATGATCTCCTTAACGACTGCAAACGTACATTCGGGGACACGGGATCGACCGGGACAAGCTCCCCCGTCTCGAGCGATCTCGGAATCTGGCCCGGGCGCCGTCCCACACGGATGTGGGCGCAGCCCGGGCCTTCTATCCCTCGTCGCCCCCAGGTTTGCCGTTTGCTGTTTGCTCTTTGCTGTGTCCTGCGTGCCCTACCCCAGTCCCGGCAACAGCTTCCGCAGGTCCGGGAACGCCGGAACCGCGAGCCCGCCGTCGACGTACAGCACCTGCCCCGTGATGAACGACCCGGCCTCGCTCGCCAGCAGCAGCGCCACCCCGACCATGTCGCCCTTCCGCCCCAGCCGGCCCAGCGGCGTCGCGGCAGAGATCGCCTCCTCGACGCCCGGGAGCTTCGTCCACGCGGCCATGCGCGTCATCGTCGTCCCCGGTGCCAGCGCGTTCACCCGGATGCCGTGCTCGCCCAGCTCGATCGCCGCCGTGCGCGTCATCATGTCGATGGCTGCCTTCGACCCGCTGTAGGCCGAGAGCCCGGTCGCCACCTGCGCGCCGCTCGCCGACGAGACGTTGATGATGGAGCCGCCACCGCGCTCGATCATCGCCTGCGACTCGTGCTTCATGCAGGCCAGCGTGCCCAGGACGTTCGCCCGCCAGATCTGCTCGGCGAGAGCCAGGTCGGCGTCCTTCACGAACGACAGCCCGCCCATCCCCGCGGCGTTGAACGCGATATCGAGCCCTCCGAAGCGCTCAACGGCCGCGCGTACCGCCTCCTCGACGTCGGCCTCCACCGTGACGTCGCAACGAAGCGCCGCGCCCCGCTCGCCCAGCTCATCCGCGAGGGATGCGAGCGACGCTTCCTCCCGCCCGACGCCAAGCACGCGCGCCCCCTCCCCCGCGTACGCCAGCGCCACGGCACGGCCGATGCCGGACGTGGCGCCCGTAACCAGCGCGACCCTGCCGTCTAGCGTTCCCATCCGTGCTCCGATGCCAATGTCACGATGGCGTGAAGACGTTCGTCTCGCCGTCGCCGCTGCACGCGACGCTACCCTTCGCTCCGACGGTCTCACGCGTTGTCATTGCCTCGAGCGTGTGCCGGTCCGGCGGCGTGTTGGCGATGAAGCGCCGATCTTGCGCGTCCCGGCCGATGACGATGCCGCGCTCGGGCGCCCCGTCGCGGTTGAACAGCACCGTGTACGTCTCGACCGTGGCCGCGCCCGAAGGTTCGGCCACAAACTCGGGCTTTGGCTGCGCGTCGATTTCGGCCTGATCCTTCTTCGGGTCAGTACGCTGCCACTCGCCGCGCGGCGCCTCGGTGGAGTAGATGCCGGCGGAGTGCTTCGTGACGTACCACCCGTTGGCCGTCACCATGCCGATCTTGCCTGCGTTGGCGCGCAGCTTCTCGACCATCGCGGCGATGCTGTGGCCGACGTAGTTGTTGCCCGCGCCCCCGAAGTACGGCAGCCCGCCCGTGACCGTGAGCGGCCGCGCGTCGTCACGTGGAATGCCGAGCATGTCGCGGCCGATCTGCAAGGCCGAAGGGAAGCAGGAGTAGAGGTCGAAAAACGCGACATCGTCGAGCGTGATGCCCGCCATCGCGAAAGCACGCTCGCCGACGGCCCGGATGGCCGGCGACGTGTAGTAGTTCTCGCGCTCCGTGATGTACCAGTGGTCGGTGGCGTCGCCGCACCCCCAGAGGTACACCCAGCGATCCTCAGGGATGCCCAGCCGTCGCGCCTCGTCGACCGACGTCATCAGGATCGCCGCCCCCTGGTCGACGTCCATGATCGCATTCATATACTTGGTGTACGGAAACCCGATGTAGCGATTCTCGGCCGTCGGCGTGGCGATCTGCTGCGCCGTCTTCGCGTCGCGGAACCACGCGTACGGATTGCGCGCAGCGGCCGCCGAGAAAGGGGCGAACAGCTCGCCCAGCGCCTGGCGGTGCTCGTCGAGGCCGCGGCCGTAGTGAGCGCGCAACGCGTTCTCGAACAGCGGATACACGTTCACGGGGATGTTCGCGCCGTGCTTGTGTTCGGCCTCTTTCGTGCCCGGCCGGATGTCGCCCACGTCAACCCTGGGAGTGCCGCGCGGCGACCAGCCCAGGTCGATGCCTTTCGGCCGTGCGCGCCGCGCCGAGTACATGCACTCGGCCCCGGCGACGAGGGCGACCTTCGTGTCGCCCCGATGGATCGCTTCGGCCGCTTCGTTCACCTGCCACTGCGTCGTGTTGCCCCCGACCGCCGTGTAGATGCGCTCCCGCGGCGATACGGCCAGCGCCTGCGCCAGGTCGTGCGGCGGGTCCTTCGACGGCCACGAGAGGATGTTCACGACACGCAGGGAGTCGATCTCGTGCAGGAGGTCGCCGGCCCTGGCATCCTTCTCGGCGTTGCGCGCGGCCTCCGCCATCAGCGCCAGCGGCTCGCGCGGGCGCTCGGTCTCCGGCCGCTGCGTCACCTGTCCCACGCCCACGATGATCGGCAGCCGTCCGTCCATTGTCCTCGCCTCCGCGCCTCGTTCGCTCTGCCTGACTGCCGCGAACGATAGGGAACACGGTGCAGCGCTGAGGCGCAACCTCGGCCGAGGCGGCTTCGCTATACTGCCGGAACGTGGGCGGCCGCACGGGGCCGCCCTCGCATCGCGTCGGGGCGCCATCGTCTAGAGGACCAGGACGCCGCCCTTTCAAGGCGGAGATCGCGGGTTCGAATCCCGCTGGCGCTACCAACTCCCCGAATCTGCACCGCGACGGCGAGCGTTTCCGGCTTGGTGGACGTAGACCGCGGCATCACGGCCGCTTGTTGGATCTCGGGACTGGCGCGCTGCCAGCCGGCCGCGCGGCCGCCTCGTGCGCCCGCATCATGCTGGGGTACCCCCGGCGCTCGGCCGTCCCCATGTCAAGACCCAGCAGTTCGGCCGTCTTCCGGATCTCCTCTTCCGTACCTTCGATCTCCACGAATCGCCCGAAGTCCAACGTGTCCAGCTCCACCAACGCGCCACCGAGCTCCCACGACTCCCGTGTCTTCCGGTACTTGATCGACACTCGCAATCCGATGCCGTTCAGGATGCCGATCATCGCATCTCGATCGGCGACGCGTAGCTCAGTTTCGCTCCGAACCTTTATGCCGTCGCGATATGTCGCCCGGCCCTTCAGAGTGAGGATGCAATGTCCGGCGTCAACCTGCCGTAGGCGCAGCACCTGTCCGCGCTGGCGCAGTCGGTTGTCCGCGGTATCGAGCACCATGTTGGTCTCCCGAACGATGCCGGTGCGGGTGGCCCCGGCGTGACGGAGCAGCCCGCGGAGCTTCTCGTGCCCGCGCTCATCCGATCGCCACTTCGCTTCTGTCTCCACGTTCCGTAGTGCCATATGGCCATGATAGGGCACAGAGTTTCGCCCCGTGTCTCGTGGCGGCGCGCCCGCCTGGCGGGCGCGCTCTTGCGCTGGCGCCCGCACGATTCGGCGAATCTCGCTGGTAAGAGCGGGAAACCCCCAGTGATCGGTATTGGAATGCGGCCGATACGCCATGAAGGCAGGAGAAGCGATGAGCCGAGCGCAACCAGAACCCGTCCCCGAACCCGCAGATTCTTCCTCACGCCTCGGTGACGTGGCGGCTCCGGGACACAACGGCGCAGCGCCGGCCTCCCGGACTGGCCGGGTAGGCACGCGTGGCAGAGGCGAGCGCCGGCTGGCCCTACCCGCGCTCGTGCCCCCGCCGTCCGGCGAGGACGGCAAGGGTACGAGCGCACCGGCTCCGGACGTCACCCGGCGCCCTTCGCCGGGCGAGATCGACCTTGATGATCTCCGGCGCATCAACACGCGCCGGGGGCTGGTCGAGCTGCTGCGGCGGAAGAACATCCGTCTCCGTACTGTCGCGCGGACGCTTCGTTACGAGGAGGATCTCGAGAACCTTCAGGTTGAACTCGTGAAGATGCAGCGCTGGATCCAGGAGAAGGGTCGGCGTGTCGCCGTCTTGTTCGAGGGCCGGGACGCGGCGGGCAAGGGCGGCGCCATACGCCGCTTCACCGAACACCTGAACCCTCGGGCGATGCGCGTGGTCGCGCTGCCCATCCCGACGGAACAGGAGCGCGGCCAGTGGTACTTCCAGCGCTACTCGCGCCAGCTCCCGAACGCGGGCGAAATCGTGTTCTTTGACCGCAGCTGGTACAACCGCGCCGTGGTCGAGCCGGTGAACCGTTTCTGCACCGACGAGCAGTACCAGCGCTTCATGCAACAGGTGCCGGAGTACGAGCACATGCTCTATGAGGACGGCGTCACCATCGTCAAGTTCTGGTTCTCCATCACCAAGGAAGAACAACTGCGCCGGTTCAAGTCGCGGAAGACGAACACACTCAAGCAATGGAAGCTCAGTCCCATCGATAACGAAGCGCAGGATCGTTGGGACCTGTACACGCGTTACAAGGAAGAGATGCTGGGCCGGACCCATACGTCGTTCAGCCCGTGGATCATCGTGCGCGCCAACGATAAGAAGCAGGCACGGATCGAGAGCATCCGGTACCTCCTGAGCCTTTTCCCCTACGTGGGTAAGGAATCGGCCGCGGTCGACCTCGCGCCCGATCCAAGCATCGTGTCTCGATACCACCGAGCAGCGGCCAATCAAGACTAACCTCCGCACGCAAGGACGGAGCGGCGCACGGCGAACCCCGGGCGTGGGTTCGCTCGACGTGAAAGAGTGCCCCTTACCAGGCGGAGATCGCGGGTTCGGGTCCCCGCTGGCGCTACCAAAATGGTCGTCATTCAAACCCACATAGCGTGCGGTTTGATGTCAAATCCAGATGCGGCTGAGCGAGACGCTTGCGGTGACGGAGTCTCGCTCGCGACAATCATCGGATTCCACGACGGGTAGGCGCGGAAGTCCATAAGGACTTCCCACAATCCTCGAGCGTGGTGTCCGCCTACGGCTCCAGCGTCACCCGGACGAGTCGGATCAGGCACGGCGTTGCAGCCCAGCGAGAGTGACCGCGACGAGCCGGCGGACCGCGTCATCGGTCGGTAGGTTGCCGGCCGCTGTGAGGGCGTGAAGGCAGTAGGCGGCCAGCTCGTCAGGCGCGACGTCGTCCCGGACGGCGCCGGTCGCCGCAGCCTCGGCCAACAGGTCGCGGACCATGTCGCGGAGGTGCTGCTGCGCTCGGGCGAGATGCTCGTCCCGGTGCATGAACGCCACGAGCTCGGTGTCATGGTGCCCATGAGGAGACTCGTGAGCGTGGTGCCCGTGAGGAGAATCGTAGGAGTGCTGACCGTGGGTAGTTTCACGGGAGATGAGCGCGAAGGCCTGAAGCACAGCTTCGAGTCGCTCGACCGCACCTTTGGCCTGGTCTCGGACCTCGATGAGCCGTCCGAGGTGTCCGGTGATCTTGCGTTCGTGCCAGGCACGCAGGATCGTTTCGACGTCTGAGAAGTATTTGTAAAGCGTCGCGCGTCCGATACCCGTCTCCTCGGCGATTCGCGTCATCGTCACCGATGCCAGCCCGTGCTCGAACACGAGCGCCGCCGTGGCGTCCATGATGGCCTCACGAACCTCGCGGCGGTGCCCCTCGATTGTCTCATTCCACAGCTTCGGCATGCTCGTAGTATACATTACGACACAAATGGAGACAAATTGTATTGACAGCGTACGATACGTCTCGTAAAATGAAGTTCAGGCCGTTACAAGAACCGTGGCCGCGCGAGGAGCATGGTCGAATCCCTGAGGGTGACGGCCACCGTGAACGTCAGCCCCAGTGCGTCAAGGCGCTCGGGATGGAGCGAGATTTTCCGTTTGAGCAAAAGTGATGGAGGTCGAGGATGAGCGCGCCGTCAGCCACCCAACCCTCAGATCAGCCGCCGGATACAAGCGACGAATGGCATCGTCACCCTGCCATCCCAGGTCAGGTCGCACGCCCGCTCCTCTCCCTTGGCCTGGTAACGATCGCGTTGTTGGCGATTGCGGCCTGTGGCGGAGGGGAATCAGACCCTCGTTCCTCGTCGCCCGCTGCCGCTGAATCGCCGCCGCCGTCAATGCCTCTCGTGTCGGTCACCGGGACGGACTTTTCCTTCGATGCGCCCGACTCGATAGCCGGAGGTCCGATAACGGTGCGCTTCGCAAACGAGGGCCACGAGGACCACGAACTGCATCTGCTGCGATTGAATGACGGCGTGTTGATACATGAGTTCCAGCAGACCTTGCACCAGGACAGCGTGGACGCCGCGCTGCAGATGGCCTCGTCCGAAGTCCACATGGCGACTCTCGGTTCGGGTGAAACTGCCGACGCGAGTGTGAATCTGGCACGGGGAGAGTACGTCCTCATCTGCCTTATTGAGAGCCCCGAAGACGAAGTTGCTCACGCCCTCAAGGGTATGGCCAAACCGCTGACCGTGACGGCTAGCCCGTGAAGACCACCCCGTGGCGCCAACGGCGGCGACCCGGCCGGGCGACATTTCAGTCGAGCAAGTGAGGTTGCGCCATGAGGATTCAACCAGCCACCCGATCTTGGAATCAAACGCTCGGTGCCGGCGGCGACTGGGGTCGCCGCCTTCGTCTGCACTACGCGCCATTGGCCCTTGCGAGCGCCGTCGCCCTCATTCTGTTCATGACGCTCCCGACCTTCGACGCCAACAAGTCCACGCCCGGTGACATCTTCAGTGGCACCTTTCCCAAGGAGTTCGATGAGGGCCCGGGGGCGGTGCAGCACACCGGGCCCCCAACTGGAGCAATGGATCACAGCGGAGGCCAGGCTCCCCAACAGCAAGGCGTGAACGACCAGGTTCCGCAGCAGAACAGCGGTGGAGGGCGCTCCGTCTTCGGCCTCAGCGTGCGGCCGTTTACCTTCGCCAGCGGCTACGTCGCGTTAGTGCTCCTCGGGCTGACGCTCCTCATCGGGCCAGCCAACCTCCTACTCCGAAGGCGGCGTCCCGTCTCGAACTATCTGGCCCGCGACCTGGGGACCTGGGCGGCCATCTTCAGCGTCGTGCACGTTATTTATGGATTACAGGTGCACGGCAGCGGGAAAATCACGGACTGGCTCGACTACTTCGTTGTCGATAGGAGCCCCTTGACCAACAGCTTCGGCTGGGGGAACTGGACCGGGCTTGCCGCGACCCTGATCGTGGTCGGGCTGCTCGCTCTTTCCAACAACTTCGCCCTGGGGAAACTCAGGGCCAGGACCTGGAAGAACCTCCAGCGCCTGAACTACGTCCTGTTCGCACTGGTCATGCTGCATGCGTTCTTCTACGGCGCGCTGCTGCGACTGGCATCCCCGTTTACGCTCCTGCTCGGCGTCAGCGTCATCGCGGTCGTCGCCGGACAGGCGGTGGGCGTCTGGCTCTGGCGGCGGCGGTACGCTCTCACGCGCCCAACTGGGCGGGAGCCGCAATCAGCGGGAGTCACCCGGTGACAATCGCATGTGACAAGCGGGAGGGGGCCACATGGAACCATTGCTCCTGGCGTTAGAGAACGCGGGCAGGCACGGAGGGATCGTCGCGGGGCTCGTGATCGTGCTGGTCGTGGGAGGGTCGATTGTCTGGCTCGCCAGGAGGCTTCGCTCGCGGGAAGACTCCAGCGAAGTCTAGGAACACGATCAAACCCGCGGCGGTGGAGCGTCATGACCGCGGATGGCCGAGCCGCCGAGTCCGTGGGCAGAGACGCGGATCCGACGGCCGCGTCCTTGCACGTCCTTCCTCGCGATGCAGTCGTCAACGTTGCCGGGCTGACGAAACGGTACGGCGATCTCATCGCGGTTGACGAGCTGACGTTTTGGCTGCGGGCAGGCACCGCGCGGATCGAGAGCATCCGGTACCTGCTGAGCCTTTTTCCCTACGCGGGTAAGGAATCGGCCGCGGTCGACCTCGCGCCCGATCCAAGCATCGTGTCTCGATACCACAGGGCCGCCGCCAATCAAGACTAGCGTCGCATTATGAAACGCCGATCGGCGCGTAAGTGTCGGCTGCGATTCTCTCCGCGTGGAAAGAGCGCAGCGGTTGCAGCGTTGGCACCAGATCCCCCACCCGGCTAGCATGGCCCGATGAAGCTGCGTGTTCCTTTCTTCGGTCCGAGCGTCCGGCTGCTCGTCTCCTGCTGCAACAACGGTGGCGCGACGTTCCTCGTGGAGCTCCGAGGCCGCAGCCCGCGTATTCAGAAGATCATCGAGGGTGGATCGACCGGTCTGGCAATCGATCGACGGCGCGGCATCATCTACGTCGGTTTACCAGGTGGCGTACGCTCGCTTAATCGCCGGCTGCAGCCAATCTACGCCGGCCACAAGCTGCCCGGCACGGACGTGCATGACGTCAGGGTGTGTCCGGAAGGCCTCGCTGTAGTCGAGACGGCAGAGAACCGGCTCGCTGTGTACGCTCGCCCCGGCGAACTCGCATGGCAATGGTCTCCTGGCGAAACCGGTGGCGATTTCTCCCACCTGAACTCGGCAATCATGCGAAACGGCGAGTGGCTCATCTCGATGTTCTCCGCTGAGGGCTTGGGTGGGCCCTGGGCCGGCAGGCTCGATGGCGTCGTGATGCGTGTCCCGGCTTCTCGCGCAACCGGAGGAGAGATCGTGGCGCGAGGGCTGAAGCAACCGCACTCTCTGCTCGCGGTCGACGGTGCGATCTGGCTATGTGAGTCCCGCCAGAAGCGCGCGGTACGCATCGAGCTTGATGGCGCAAGTCCGAGCGTAGTGGCGGAGCTGCCCTGCTATACACGCGGGCTCGCCGTCACAAAGGAGTTCATCATCGTCGGACAGAGCCGGAGCGACACGCACGTCGTAAGAGCGCTTGAAGGTGAGAGCGAGGCCCGAGATCCCGGGATGTGCGGACTCTGGTTCATACCTCGCAGCGGTGAAGGTCGCTTCTTCGTAGAACTGCCCGCGCAAGAGGTGTACGACGTGGCGCTCCTCCCATGGTGGGTCGGTTCCCGTGCAGGGCGGCTCTTGCGAACGCACCGCTCGAACACCCCACCTTGATCTGCTGCGCCCGTGCGTGCGATAGCCTGCACGCGTGGCACTGCCGTTCGCCCCGCCGATCGAGCCAATGCTGGCGAAGCTCACCTCCGGGATCCCCGACGGCGCTGGCTGGTCGTACGAGCCGAAGTGGGACGGCTTCCGGGCGATCGTCTTCTTCGACGCCGCCGATGGCGCCGAGGCCTACATCCAGAGCCGCGACCTCAAGCCGCTGGCCCGCTACTTCCCCGAGCTTCGTGCGGGCCTCGAGTCGGCGCTGGCGCGTCCGATGGTGCTGGACGGCGAGGTCGTGATCATCACCGACCACGGGCTCGACTTCGACCTCCTCCAGATGCGCATCCATCCCGCGGAGTCGCGCATCAACAAGCTCGCTGCAGAGACTCCCGCCTCATTCGTCGCCTTCGACATGCTCGCCGATGGCGACGAAGACCTGCGTGCGCGGCCATTCTCGGAGCGGCGTGCGCGGCTCGAACAGGCGCTAGCCAGCGCGGTCGAACCGGTGTACCTCACGCCTGCCACGCAGGACATCGCCACCGCCCGCGAGTGGTTCCAGCACTTCGAGGGCGCGGGCCTCGACGGCGTCGTGGCCAAGCGCCTCGACGGCGCGTACCAGCCGGGCGTGCGGGCGATGGCCAAGATCAAGCACCTCCGCACCGCGGACTGCGTCGTCGGGGGCATACGTTGGTATAAGGACCAGCCCGAGAAGGCGGTCGGCTCGCTGCTGCTGGGGTTGTACGACGACAACGGCGTGCTGCACCTCGTCGGCCACACATCCAGCTTCAAAGCCGACGAAAAGCGTCGGCTCGCCGAGCAGTTGCGCCCGTACATCACCGACGACGACGAGCACGGCTTCGGTCAGGGACGCATGCCCGGCGCCCCCAGCCGCTGGACCGGCGCCAAGGACCTCACCTGGGTGCGTCTGCGCCCCGAGCTCGTGTGCGAGGTCACCTTCGACCACCTGCAGGGCAACCGCTTCCGCCACGCCGCCACCTTCGTCCGCTGGCGCACCGACAAGCCCCCCACAGCCTGCACCTTCGACCAGATCGAAGAGACCCCGCCCTACGAGCTACAGCGAATCTTCGCCAGAAGTTGATTGACCGGTGAGGGCGCAGACGTTTACCGCATTGAAACGTTCCCCGACGACCGGCGACCGACGACCGGCGACTAACCCCTGCGCCTCCGCGACGGCTGCACCCGCGGCGGCTCCCCCGCCGCCTTCGGGAACTGCGGCGGATACGGCGCCTCCCCCATACCCTCCGACTCGTGCCGGGCGACCAGCCCCAGCAGCGGCTCCAGCGGGTGCACGGCGTCGTCGATGGCCGCGTGCGCGTCCCCGTGCTTCGCGAACAGCGCGGGCACCGTCTCCAGCGTGTAGGCGGCCGGATCGACCGACGGCACCTGCTCCCACGTCAGTGGGTACGACACCCGCGCGTCCGGCATCGGACGGACCGAGTACGCGGAGGCGACCGTCCGATCCCGCGCGTTCTGGTTGTAGTCGATGAAGACGCCGTGCCGCTCTTCCTTCCACCACTTCGTCGTCGCGATCTCCGGCGCTCGGCGCTCCACCTCCCGCCCGATCGCCAGCGCGCACCGCCGCACCTGCCCGAAGTCGTGCTTCGGCGCGATGCGCACGTTGATGTGCATCCCGCGCGACCCCGACGTCTTCGGATAGCTGGCATACCCCAGCTCGGAGAGCACGTCTCGCACGACGAGCGCAACGTCGCGTACCGCGGTGTACGGTACGCCGGGCGTCGGATCGAGGTCGATGCGCAGCTCGTCCGGGTGGTCGACGTCCGCCGCGCGCACCGGCCACGGGTTCAGGTCGATGCAGCCGAGGTTGACCGCCCAGATCAGGTCCGCCGTCTCGTCGCACACCGCCAGGTCGGCGGTGCGCCCGCTCGGGAAGGTGATGTGCGCCGTCTCCACGTACGGTGGCCTCTGGGCCGGCGCGCGCTTCTGGAAGAACGGCTCCTCCGTCGCGCCGTTCACGAACCGCTTCAGCACCATCGGTCGCATGTACACACCGCGCAGCGCGCCCTCGGCCACCGCGAGGAAGTAGTTCACCACGTCGAGCTTGGTGTGCCCGCGCATCGGCCCGCGCTCCGGGAAGAACACCTTCTCCGGATTCGTGATCTTAACCACCTGTCCGCCGGCGTCGACCTCTACGTGTTTGGCAGCCATCTCAGCATGGTAACCGCCCCCGAGCCTGATACGCCTGCGAAAACTGCAGCCTCGGCCGATGGTAATCCGCGGCCTGGGATGCGATCATGAACGCACTGCGCCGCCCAACCGCCGCAGCGCGGGCTTTCAGCGCGCGCGATGCACGGAGTGCGTGCCACTGCCGGAGGAGCGCCATGACCACCGACGCGAAAGTGACCTTCAACCCGTTCGACCCGGAGTTCCGGAAGGACCCGTACCCCACCTATCGCCGCCTGCTCGCAGAGGATCCCGTGCAGGAGTCGCCCTTCGGCGGGCTGGTCCTGTCGCGATACGCCGACTGCACGGCGCTTCTGCGCGATTCGCGCGCCAGCAGCGACTTCCGCAAGAGCGAGGCCTTCCGCCAGCAGGCGGTGGCGCAGGGCCTTGACTACGGCGCGCTCCTGGAGGAGAACCGCTCGTTCCTGTTCCTGGATCCGCCGGATCACACGCGCTTGCGCGGGCTGGTGAACAAGGCCTTCACGCCACGCGTGATCGAAGGGCTGCGGCCCCGGATCGCACAGATCGTCGGCGAGCTGCTCGACGCGGCGCTCAAGCGCGGCGAGATGGACGTCATGGAGGACTTCGCCTACCCGCTGCCGGTCCAGATCATCTGCGACATGCTGGGCGTGCCGGTCGAGGACAACGCCCGCTTCCGCGTCTGGACCAGCGAGGCCGCCCGCAGCCTCGACCCCGACTTCGCGCTCCCACAGGAGGAGATCGAGCGCCGTCAGCGCACGTTCGACGCATTTCGCGAGTACTTCGAGGACCTGATCGCGAAGAGGCGCGCCGACCCGAAAGACGACCTCATCAGCGCCCTGATCGCGGTCGAGGACGAGGGCTCGCGGCTCTCGCACGAGGAGTTGATCTCGACCTGCATCCTGATCCTCATCGCCGGCCACGAGACCACGGTGAACCTCATCGGAAACGGCACCCTGCAGCTCCTTCGCCACCGCGATCAGTTCGAGCTGCTGCGCGAGCGCCCGTCGCTGATCAAGACGGCCGTAGAAGAGGTGCTGCGCTTCGACCCGCCTGTACAGCTATCGGGCCGGTTGGCGCTGGAGGACATGCCGTTCGCCGACAAGGTGCTGAAGAAGGGCGAGCAGGCCGTCATCCTCATCGGCGCCGCCAACCACGACCCTGCGCAGTTCCCCGACCCGCAGCGCCTCGACATCACGCGCGAGGACAACCGGCACATCGCCTTCGGTATGGGCATCCACTTCTGCCTCGGCGCCCCCCTCGCCCGCGTCGAGGGCCAGATCGCCCTGGGCGAACTCTCCCGCCGCCTCGATGGCCTCGAGCTCGCCACCGAAGACCCGCCCTACAAGGAAAACCTCGTCCTCCGCGGCCTCGCCTCCCTCCCCGTCCGTTTCCGCCCCACCTGACGCTGCCGTCCATCCCACGCAGCCCCATGCCGCCCCCGAGGCAATCCGCAGCGCGGGCTTTCAGCCCGCGCCGGGCCACGGCTTCACCACGACCGCCCGCTCATCCCACACAGCCCCAAGGCCGCCACCGCGGGCGGTTGTAGGGGCGCCCCTCGCCGCGCCCGACGTCGCATGGCTCCGCAGCCCGGGCTTTCAGCCCGCGCCGGGCATGACGCTGGGACGGCCCGACCGCTCATCCCACACAGCCCCATGCCGCCCCCGAGGTGGTCGTAGGGGCGCCGCTCGCCGCTCCCGAGACGCCCCGGGCACGCGTCCACGTCGCAGAAGGTGGGTGCCATTTCCGTCTAAACCATTCGTGGCCCTTCGTGTCCCTTGGTGGATCGATCCCGATCGGGCCGTCTGGCAGGCGTGCAGATGACGAATGGTCGTACAACCAACCCCGAACCCTGTCGTAGACTGCCTCTGTCATGACGAGCAGACCTTCACACGCGAACCGCCCCCTGTGGTTCATCGCCGGAATCCTGGCGGCGGCGGTCGTTGCCTGGCTGGTGATGATGACCGTAATGATGGCCGCGATGATGTTCGCGTGGGGCGGCTGGGACTGGCCGGGCTGGGGGCACATGGGCAGCATGCACCGTGGAGGCACTGACACCTCGAGCAGCGCCGCAGTGATTGGCGGGATGAGCGAGACGGTGGACATTCGCGACTTCGCGTTCTCGCCCGGGAACCTCCAGCTGCCGGTCGGCGCGACCGTCACGTGGCTGAACTACGACAGCGCACCCCACAACGCCGCCGACCGCGACGGCGACTGGAAGACCTCCAACCTCGACGACGGCGAGTCCGATGCCGTGACTTTCGCCGAGCCCGGCGCCTACGACTACTACTGCACCATCCACCCCAGCATGAAAGCCCGACTCACCGTCCGTTGAGCGCGTTGCTGGGCCCCTCCAACATCCAACCTCCAAGATCCAACATCGGCCGCTCCTCGCCGCATTCCTCGATACGCAGCCCGACTGCAGCAACTCGACGAGGTTCTCCCAACCGACACGTCAAATTGCCGCCCGCCCCCTCGCTCCCTACACTTCCCACATGGCCCCTGACGAAGGAAAGCGCGCCGTCGAGCGCTCCGTCCCGTTCGAGACCTCATCCGGAAAGCCGGTCGAGCGCCTCTACACGCCCGAGAGCCTCAACGGCTGGGACTACGACGAGAAGCTCGGCTTCCCCGGCGATTACCCCTACACCCGCGGCGTCCAGCCCACGATGTACCGCGGCCGCTTCTGGACCATGCGCCAGTACGCCGGCTTCTCCGACGCCGAAGAGTCGAACCGCCGCTACAAGTACCTCCTCTCCCAGGGCCAGACCGGCCTCTCCGTCGCCTTCGACCTCCCCACGCAGATCGGCTACGACCCCGACCACCTGATGGCCGAGGGCGAGGTCGGCAAGGTCGGCGTCTCCATCTGCTCCATCGAGGACATGGAGATGCTCTTCCGCGACATCCCACTCGAGACCGTCACCACCTCGATGACCATCAACGCCACCGCTTCGGTGCTCCTCGCACTGTACGTCGCGGTCGCGAAGAAGCAGGGCGCGGACCTGAGCAAGGTCGGCGGCACCACCCAGAACGACATCCTGAAGGAGTACATCGCCCGTGGCACCTACATCTTCCCGCCGCGCCCGTCGATGCGCCTCATCACCGACATCTTTGCGTGGTGCAGCGACAACCTGCCACAGTGGAACACCATCAGCATCAGCGGCTATCACATGCGCGAGGCCGGCTGCACCGCCGCGCAGGAGGTCGGCTTCACCATCGCCGACGCCATCGCCTACACCCAGGCCGCCCTCGACCGCGGCCTCAAGATCGACGACTTTGCCCCGCGTCTGGCGTTCTTCTTCGCCTGCCACGGCAACTTCCTCGAGGAGATCGCGAAGTTCCGCGCGGCGCGGCGTCTGTGGGCGCGCGTGATGAAGGACCGCTTCGGCGCGACCAAGGCCGACTCGATGAAGCTGCGCTTCCACACCCAGACCGGCGGCGCGACCCTGACCGCGCAGCAGCCGGTGAACAACCTGGTGCGCACCGCCCTGCAAGGACTCTCGGCCGTGCTCGGCGGCACGCAGTCGCTGCACACCAACTCCTACGACGAGGCTCTCTCTCTCCCCTCGCAGCACGCCGCCGAGCTCGCCCTCCGCACGCAGCAGATCCTCGCGTACGAGACCGGCGTCGGCGACGCCATCGACCCCGTGGCCGGCTCCTGGTACGTCGAGCACCTGACCGACGAGGTCGAGCGCGACGCCGAGGACTACGTGCGGCGCATCGACGAGATGGGCGGCGCGCTGGCGGCGGTCGAGCGCGGCTTCCAGGCGGCGGAGATCCACGAGAACGCCTTCCGCATCCAGCGCGACATCGAGGCCCATCGCAAGATCGTTGTCGGTGTGAACGACTACATCGACGAGGAGGCCCCGCCCGAGGGCCTGCACCAGCACGACATAACCGTGGGAGCCCGCCGCGCGAAGCAGGTCCAGCGCCTCCGCGCCGAGCGCGACACCGCGAAGGCCGAGACCGCCCTCCGCCGCCTCGACGAGGGCGCCCGCGGCGACGCAAACATGATGCCGCTCCTCATCGAGGCCGTCGAGGCGTACGTCACCCTCGGCGAGATCTGCGAGCGCCTCCGCGCCGTCTGGGGCGAACAGCGCGAATCCATGGCCCTGTAACCCGAACCCACAACACCGGACTGGGGAAGAAGCCCGCCCCTCCACCTGCCCTCCCAACAGCACCTCCCCCGCCTTCTCCCGCGAAGGAACAAGCCCGCGCTCGACGAGGGCAAGATCGAGGCGCTGCCTGCTAGTTCGTCTTGGTGTGGACACAAGGGAATTGTGAGGAATGTCGTGGTCTGGGGACACCGCCCCCCTGTGTCGACCGGTCGTGAGTGCCTCGCAGTTAACCTTTCATCCGGTCCGGCGTTTAACTGGGTGGAGGCCGTGCCTTTGCGAATCCTCTCATTGTCCCTGTTGTTCGCTTCGTCGTGCGCGCTGGCGACTCCTGCGAGTAGTCGCGCCCACGAGTTCAACCAGCCAGTCGTTACGGTGACGCTTTCCAATCGGGAACCGGGCCGTCATCCCACCCTGCAAACCGTGATCCAACTGGACGCCGGGGCCACGTTCGACCAGGTGACCGTCGTCTCTCCTCCAGGCAGTGGGATCGCCAGTGACGAAGATATCCCGGACGGCACTATTGTGGGCCGGCTGGACGGCGAGGCCATGACGAATGCCATCGTGCGTCCGTCTTGCGACGTGCTGTCGACCTTCGCGGTGGCGATCCGCGAAGCCACGACCAACCTCGCATCGCCTGACTACCCTGCCTATCTGAGCGAACTGGCGCCAGGAAGACACCGACTGCGCCTCGTGGCCGACGTCTCGCCCTCTGCCGAGGTGCCAGTCCTCATCAACTACCTGTCAGACATCGAGCCGGCAACGGGATCCGTCGTGTCTCACATCATCGTCGGGAATCCTCTTGCTCCGCCCCAGCAATTCAAGACCTGCACGCCCGTCAAGAGCACCACAACGGTGTTCGGGACTACTCCACAAGGGACGCCGCTCCTCACGAACGCTGATCCGATTCCAGAGCCCCAGCAGGCGTTCGAGTACACGTTCACCAGCCGTCCTGACGATGACGGTCACGAGCATTCCCAGGCTATCAGCGTATTCGCTCGTGAGGAGGAGGTCCTTGCGGAGCCGATCTTCGAGCTGCCGCCTCCGCCTGCGAACCTGCGCCTGACGCTTCTTGGTTCGACCGGTCGTCTCGAGTGGGACTACGACGCCCCGGCCGACCAATTCGAAATCGACGTGACATTGACTGACGCCGCCGGCAGCAACGCCGCCTATCCGACCTTCGTCGGTGGCGACGTTCGCGAATTCGAGTTCGGGGAGCAGTTCGTGCCGCGATGCGGAGGGCCGGTGATTCGATACAGCGTGCAGGCGTATCGAGCGGACGTGTTCAGCCTGGTCGAAGAGATCGGGCCCTTCTCGGGCTGCGTGGAAGGCCCCGATAACCCACCGCCAGACGCGATTCGTGCGCCGAACGCCGGTACGGGCAGCAGAGGCGCAGCGCTACCCGTTGGCGTGCTAGTAGGGTTTGCGCTCGCGGGCGCGACCGCCATCACCACCGGTATCGTGACGCGCCGAAGGCGCTCGCGCTGATGCCGCACGCAGAAGGGCCCCGTCTCCGGGGCCCCTATAACCTACAACCTAAAACCTAACACCTACACAGCCGCAGGCTGCGCCACCTTCGCCAGCAGCTTCTTCGTCGACACCACGTGGTGGTCCAGCCGCATCTCCTTCGCAGGCACACCCAGCGCCAGCCCGATGAGCTGCGGCAGGTGCAAAATCGGCAGGTCGATCTCGTGCTTCGTCACCTGCTTCGCCGCCGGCTGTTGCGCGTCCAGGTTCAGGTGGCACAGCGGGCACGGCGACACGAGCGCATCAGCGTCGAGCTCCTGCGCCTCGTGGATGTGGTTCCCCGCCTGCGTCAGCGAGTTCTCCCGGTTGACCGTCAGGATCGGGAACCCGCAGCACTTCTTCTTGCCCTCGTAGTCCACCACCTCCGCGCCCAGCGCCTCGATCACCATCTCCAGGTACCGGTCGCGGTCCGGGTGTTCGTCCATCCCCAGGATCTGGCTCGGCCGCAGGATGTAGCACCCGTAGAACGGCCCGATCTTCAGCCCGGAGAGCGGCACCTTCACCATCGCCTTCAGCTTGTCCAGGCCGATGTCCTCCACCAGCACCCAGAGGAAGTTCTTGATCTCCAGCCCGGGCGTGCACTTCAGCCCCTCGTCGGCAAGGATCGCGTTCACCTTCTCCAGGTACTCAGGCCGCTTCGACAGCTTGTCCTGCACCATGCTCTCGATGCCCTGGCACGTCGAGCAGACGTTCATCAGCGGCAGCCCCATCTGCTGCGCCAGCGCGAACGTCCGCGCGTTCAGCGCGTCCGCCATCTCCGGGTTCTGCTCCTGGATCACGCCCGCGCCCGTGCACGTCGCCTGCTCCAGCTCCACCAGCTCAATGTCCATCTCCTGCGCGACGCGCTTCATCGAGAGGTACAGCTCCGGCGCCGCACCCTTCGCCACGCAACCCGGCCACCATGCGTACTTCAACGTCATGACTCCGTCACCTCCGCCTTCTTCGGCTTCAAGGACGCGGATTTCCGTATGACGTTCCGCACCCGGTCCATACCCTGCATCTTGTGCGAGCCGGGGAACCCCGGCGGAATCGCCTGCCCGATCGGCAGCTTGCCCGCGCGCATCATCTTCAACGCTCCCGGCACTTCCTTCATGATCCGCGGCACGTTGAACATGCCCACCGACCCCGGCAGCATCCACACCTCGTTCAGCCGCCCGCCGTCTTCGATCGATTTCGTGAAGATGCCTGTGTGGCGCGCTCCCGCATTCCCCTTGATCCCGTGCTCGATCGCCATCTCGCGGAGCTGCAGGATGCGGTCCATCGGCGCCACGCCCTTCGGGCACACCTCCACGCACATGTTGCAGCGCGTGCAGTCCCAGACGCCGCCGTACTCCGAGTACTTCTGCAGCCGATCGTGCTCGTGGTCGTCGCGCGGGTCCGCCGCCACCCGGTACGCCTTCGCCAGCGCCGCCGGCGCGATGAAGTTCTTGTCAACCTCCAGCACCGTGCAATCGCTCACGCATGCTCCGCACATGATGCAGTTCATCGTGTGCGTCAGGTCGATCATCGCCTCGTTCGATACCCGATACTCCGCCTCAGGCTCCGGCCCTTCCGGCTTCAGGTACGGGTCTACCTGCCGCATCTTCGACCAGAACGACTCCATGTCGTTCACCAGGTCCTTGATGACCGGCATGTTGCCCATCGGCTCGACCGTGATCTCGTGCTCCGGGTCATCGCGCGTCAGCGCGATCACCTTCGCCCGGCAGGCCAGCCGCGCCCGCCCATCCACCCGCATCGAGCACGACCCGCAGATCGCGCTCCGGCACGAGCACCGCAGCGCCAGCGTGCCGTCCTCGTACTCCCGCACCTGGATCAGCGCGTCCAGCAGCGTAACGCTGCGTTCCGCGTCTATCTCGTACTTCGCGTACGAATTGACCCCGGTCTCCGGGTTCGTCCGCTTAACATTCAGCTTGACCTTCATACCTGACCCCCAGAAACCTCTGCGATCGCCCGGGAACAAGGTGGCTTCTTCGCCAACATGACCTCTATCACGATCCCTGAAATACCTCTGTGCCCTCTGTGTCTCTGTGGTGAATCTAGTACTTTCTTTCCTGCGGTTGGAACTGCGTGATCGTCACCGGCAGGTAGCTCATCTTCTCGCTCCCGTCCGGCTGCTTCGTCAACACGATGTGCTTCATCCAGTTCTCGTCGTCCCGGTTCGGGAAGTCCAGCCGCGTGTGCGCCCCACGGCTCTCCTTCCGCTCGATCGCGCTCGTCGTGATCATGTCCGCGCAGTCGATCATGAACCCCAGCTCGACGTGGAACAGCAGATCGGTGTTGAACACCTTCCCCTTGTCCTCCACCCCGACCGCTTCATACCGCGCCCGGATCTTCTTCAGCTCGTCCTGCTGCGCCGCCAGCTTGTCCGGCGACCGGAACAAGCCGACGTTCGCGCTCATCGAGACGCCCATGTCGCGCCGGATCTTCGCTACGCGGTCGCCGTTCTGCGGCCGGTCCAGGATCCCCTGCAGCATCTTCCGGTCGTGTTCGACCACGCTCTCCGGGATAGGCCGGAACGTCTTCCCCTGCAGCCACGGCACCGCATGCTCCGCCGCCCGCCGCCCGAACACGATCGTGTCCAGCAGTGAGTTCGCACCCACCCGGTTCGCGCCGTGCACGCTCACGCACGCCGCCTCGCCCGCGGAGTACAGCCCTGGCATCGGCGTCAGCCCGTCGACGTCTGTCTTCACGCCGCCCATCGCATAGTGGATGCCCGGCAGGATCGGCAGCAACTCTTTCACGATGTCGATGTTCACCAGGTCCCGCGCGATCTCGTAGATCTCCTCCAGCCTCTCCTTGATCAGATCCTCACCCAGGTGCCGCATGTCCAGGAACACGCACCCGTCCACGCCGCGCCCCGCGTCGATCTCCATCTGCTCCGCCCGCGACACCACGTCGCGCGACGCCAGCTCCATCAGGTTCGGCGCGTACTTCTCCATGAAGCGTTCGCCGTCCTTGTTCAGCAGGTACGCGCCCTCACCCCGGGCGCCTTCCGTAATAAGAACACCCGACCCCTTCAGCGTGGTCGGGTGAATCTGCACCATCTCCATGTCCATGATCGGCGCGCCCGCCCGGTACGCCATCGCGATTCCGTCGCCCGTGCAGATCAGCGCGTTCGTGGAGGGCTCGTACACCCGCCCCAGCCCGCCCGTCGCGATGATCGTCGCCTTCGCCGTGATCGCGTGCAACTCGCCCGTACGGATGTTCATCGCCACGGCGCCGCGGCAGTGCCCGTCGTCGATGATCAGGCTCGTCACGAACCACTCTTCGTACATCCGCATCGCTTCGTGCACGGTCGGCTTCATCAGCTGCTCGTACAGCACGTGCAGCATCGCCTGCCCCGTGATCGCTCCCACGAAAAATGTCCGCGCCTTCCCCATCCCCCCGAAGCGCCGCACCGCCATCCGCCCGTCCGGCTTCCGGCTGAACACCACGCCCCAGTGCTCCATCTGGAGCACCTCACCGCCGCCTTCCTTCGACAGGATCTCGATCGCGTCCTGGTCCCCCAGGTAGTCCGACGCCTTCGTCGTTTCGAACGCGTGCTCCTCCCACGGGCCCCCGTCTTCGCCGATGCCCGGCCCGTTCACGCCGCCCTGTGCGGCGTTCGAGTGCGACCGCACGGGGTGCACCTTCGAGATCATGGCCACATCCGCGCCCATCTCCTGCGCCCGCAGTGCCGCGCGCATGCCGGCCAGCCCGGCTCCAATGACAAGGACGTCGTGTTCGTAGACAGCCATGGCGGCCTACACCTTCTTCCTGTTCGAGTCTGGGTGCTGGTTTCGGGTGGAGTGAACGCCTCGCAGACCCCGTTGATGCGTCAAGGGCCGGCGTTCCTGGGGGCGTCGGTGGATTCGAATCATCCCCCCTCCAGAGGCAATGTGAACCCTATCACGCACCTCCAGTACGCTCAAACGCCGTTCGGCCCTATTGCAGTGTATTACTCTGAACGCTACGGTATTACCACCGACACGGAGGTAATACCATGCCATCGTCCACCGTCACATCCAAGGGCCAGATCACCATCCCCGCCGACATGCGCGATGCTCTTGGGCTCAAGCCGGGCGACCGCGTGAGCTTCGAGCTGGAGAAAGACGGCCTCATCCGAGTCGTGAAGATTCAGAGCATCACAGATGCCACGTCCGGGAGCCTGAAAGAGTACGCCACGTATCCGCCTCCCTCCGCGAAAGAGCTGCGTGATTTCGCCGAGGAGGCCATGGCAGAAGAGGCACTGGCGCGCGAGGAGAAGCAGCGACGTGACCTCGCCGCTTCTTGATACCAACATCGTCCTGCGGCATCTCCTGCAGGATGATCCGGGTCAATCGCCTCGGGCGACCCGCATCTTCAGGGATATCGAAGCGGGCGTGATGCGCGTCCGGATGACCGACCTCGTCATGTTCGAGACGATCTTCACGCTCCAACGCCGGCAGCGTGTGCCCCGCGAGGCGATCCGCAACCAGCTCACCACACTGCTCGATCTCGAGGGCATCGTGCTCCCCGGCAAGACCCGCTGGCGCGAGGTGCTCGACGTCTACGTCACGTCAGGCCTGTCGCTCGCTGACTCCTACCACCTCGTGATGATGAAGCGCTTCGGGACGGCGGAGATCATCTCCTTCGATACCGACTTCGACGCCATCCCCAACATCACCCGCATCGAACCCTGACACTCCGAACCCGTCCACTGTGAACTGCGAACTGTCCCCTGTAAACTCACCCCCATGCGCATCGGCCTCCAAGTCCCCTACCTCTCCTGGGCCGGCGGCCCCGACCGCCTCGGCGAAACCTTCGCCGCCATCGCACAGCGCGCCGAGCAGTCCGGCTTCTACTCCCTCTGGCTCATGGACCACTTCCTCCAGATCCCCGGCGTCGGCCGCCCGGAAGAGGACATGATCGAGGGGTACGCCGGCCTCTCCTTCGCCGCAGGACACACGAAGACCATCAAGCTCGGCACGATGGTCACCGGCGCCACCTACCGCAACCCGGGCGTGCTCGTGAAGACCGCCACCACCCTCGACGTCCTCTCCGGCGGCCGCGCCTACTTCGGTGTCGGCGCCGGCTGGTTCCAGCAGGAGCACGACGCCTTCGGCATCCCCTTCGGCACCTGGACCGACCGCTTCCAGAAGCTCGAGGAGGTCCTCCGCATCGCCCACCAGATGTGGGATCCGGAGAACAACGGCCCTTTCGAGGGCAAGCACTTCCACCTCGCCCAGACGCTCTGCGTTCCTCCGCCCGTCAGCAAGCCACACCCGCCTATCCTCATCGGCGGCCGCGGCGAGAAGAAGACGCTGCGCTTCGTCGCGAAGTACGCCGACGCCTGGAACATGGGCGGCGGCATCCCCAACCAGGACAACTTCGACACCTTCGTCCGCCTCAGCGCCGTCCTCAAGGACCACTGCGACCGTGAGGGCCGCGACTACGGCGCCATCGAGAAGACGGTGCTGTTCACCTTCATGGTCCGCGACGAGGGCAACGAGCGCTGGCAGACCCCGCAGCAGACCCTCGATTGGCTCCGCCGTTTCCGCGACGCCGGCCTCGACCAGCCCATCATCAACACCCCCTTCGTCGACTCCCCCCACACCCTCGAATATCTCGCCGAAAACATCATCGCCCCCATCTCCAGCCGGTGATGCCCGTGCGCAATTGCCTGTGGGGTTCGCTCGTCACGTTCATGGTCTTGTTGAACATGGCCTGCTCAGCGTCCGTCGATGAAACCGAAGTCCTCGCCGAATTGCGGGAGGCTAAACACGCGTACGATGCCAGCGACTTCGTCGCGACGTATGAAGGTGAAACGAACCTTGCAGACGGTGAGTACTCGCTCAAGCAGATTCTTACGGTGCGCATTGCGAAACGCGGCGACGTGGTGTTGGTGACAATCGTTTCCGAGTCGGACGGCGAGGAGCCCCGCAGGGAATTCATCCGCTATGAAAGAGGCGATGCCCTCAGTTGCGAAGTTGGCATCCCGGGATTCGATGACGACTGTGTTGGGATTGAGGATGAGCCGTGGGGCCCCGCATTCTTTCCGCTACCTGTCTACGGTGAGAGCTTTGGCTCCGGAGATCTACTAGAGAAGAAAGCGCTCACTGTGCGCGCGAGGACGATTGGCAATTTGCCCGCGAGATGCTTCGATATCTCTTCGGACGCCTCGACAACCGAGTACTGCTTCGGGGACGACGGTGCGTACTTGGGTGGGACGTTGGTGCTGGGTGGCTATTACATACGCTTCCGCGCGAATGGGCTCTCCCACGACGTTGCGGCCCAGGACGTAGAAATCCCGCATCGCATTGTGCGGCCATAACTTGTCCGTTAGCCGCATCGTTGGTTCAGATCAGATCGTTCGTTGCTCTCTGGCACCCCGTCGTCGCAAGCCGATCTGTGGAAATCTGTGAGAATCTGTGGTTCCTACCGCCCCCCATTGTCACGTGCGCTGTGGACGGCGGCGCCTGCTGCGCCCATTGCTTCTATTAACGCACTGACGCACTGGCGCGACGAAGGGCCGCCGGCCCCAAGACCGGCGGCCCCGCACCAACGACTGCGCCCGCGATCGGTGCTCAGCGGCGCCGCCCGCTACTTCGCCTCGATTACCCCGCACGCGATGCGGCTTCCCGCGTCCCCCGTCCCCAGCGTCGTCGCATCCGGGTCGGGATCGTATCGGTCCGTCGGAATGTTCGCGTAGTTGTCCGCGTTCGCGTGCAGGATGAATGCGCTGCCATCGGCATCAAACAGATCGCCCAGCTCGAACCGGTCCGTACTGAACCGCGCCTCCGCCTCGCCATCTTCGTCGATGAGCAACACCGGCAGGTCGCCTGCGTGGTTCATGTGCGTGGCGGTGCTCGGGTTGTAGTGGCCAAGCGCTGTGGTGAACGGCGCCGCGCAGACCCCCGCCGCATGTATGTGGAAGCCGTGGAACCCGGCCGCGACACCATCCTCGATGTCGACCTTGATTTCGACGGAATCCCCGTGCTGCTTGAGCTGCACGGTGCCGATCTCGAGACTTGCGGCGTCACGCAGCTCGGCGTGCGCCCGCCTATCATTCGGCGTCCGACTGCCGCTCGACTCGCCCGTCACCGCGCGCCCCAGGCCGACGAGTGCCGCGATTCCGACCACCAACACGGCTGTTGCGAGAAACACGTTCCGCGTACGCATAGAGGTATCCCTTTCGCTCCACAAACTGAGCCTGATTCGTCCGCGGCAGCGCGGAGCGAAGCAGAGTCTTCACGTAGTGATCAAGTGCGGGTTGTCCTTATGCGGGAAAGGGCAGGCCCATCGCCGCAACAACAACCAGCAGGGCCAGAATGAGAGCCGCCGAGACGATGACCAGCTGCGGTCGTTTCATCGAAGACCTCCTAGGCCGCACCCGCCGCTGCCGTAGCCGCGCTCTTTGACGCCGCGCGAGGCGTGAACATCAGCCACAGTCCCGCGATCAGCAGCCACAGGAGTCCCGCCACGAGCCCCGCACCCGTAACGATCCACGTGGCGTCGTCTCCGGCGCCGGCTACTTCGCCGATCAGCCCCCCGAAGAACAGCCCCGCGCTGATCATCGGTACGCCGATAAGCCAGCGCGGTACGAGATTCTCTCGGCCGGTCAGCACCGCCAGGACGTAGATGCTCGCCAGAAGCGAAAAGAGCGCAGCGCCCGTCGTCTGCTCTACAGCGATAGCGACAGCGCGGGCCGTCGGCACCAGCGACGCCTGTTCGGATGCGGGCGCCTGCACGTACTCGTTCGCGAGCTGTACGAACACCATCTGCAAGCTGCTGGCCACCAGTTCCAGAACCGCCGCAACCAGCAACCCGAATGCGGCAATCGCAGCGAGCGCGGGCGATCGGCCCCGTAGCGACGTATAGAGTCCGGCCGCCGCGCCGATCAGCGCCAGGCCGGTCGCAAAGCGGAAGAATGCGTTGCCGTTGTCCGACCAGCTACCGAGGCTCGCCAGGCGCACCAGTTCGCTCTCGAATCCTTCGCGGCTGGTGTCGTATCCGCTGATCGCACCCGTGATCACCATGAGGACGACCATGCCGATCAGGAGGCCGCCCACAATGCGTTCGAACGGAATCCGTATGTCCATCTGAGGTCCCTCCACGTTCGTTCTCCAGAGGAGGTCGGCCGGTATGCCGCGTACCATGCGGCTGACGATGCTCAGCCCGATCGCGCCCAAGCGGGTACCGTCGCTCGCCGCGTCCTGCTGGTGTTCCCAGAGATCCGAGCTGATTTCGCGGCGCCGGGCCTCGCGCACGGTCGAAGCCAGCCCCAGCGTGTACGCCGCCACCCACGAGCGCGTCAGTTGCGAGGCGGCGGATGTCCATGCGCTCATGATGGCGCCAGCCCCTTCTTCAACGCCCGGCCGCGCGCCTCGGCCGGCGCGGCCTCGGCGGCCGCTTCCCACGCCTGCTGTCCGGCAGCGGTGATGTGGTACAGGCGGCGCATCGGGCGCTGCTCGCCGGCCGCCACCGCGGGGTCCTCCCAGCGGCTCGCCAGGAACCCCAGCTTCTCCAGCCGCTCCAGCGCCCGGTACAGCGTCCCGTGGCCGGTCAGCGCCTTCGCCCCGGCTTCGTCCCGCAGCGTCCTCGCCATCGCGTAGCCGTGGAACTCGCCCTCCCCCGAGCGCACAAATTCGACCGATCCGCCGAGGATCGCGACTTCGAGGGAAACGAGCGTGTTTGCCTTGCGCCTCATGGGCCCGAGTATGCGCCCGCGGCCCCGCCGCTGTCAATAGGCAGATATCTGCCTATAACTATCAACAGCGGCAGTCCGGCCAGCCGGCGGACCGACGACGAACGACCAGCGACTACCGCTCGTCAAAGTAGCGCACTAATCACTATCACTAATCACTAACGACTAACGCCCCCATCGGCACGTGCGCCTTGAACGGCCCCGCCTGCTGCGACCACTGCTTTCCCGCCGTCGCACCCCCATCCACCACGATCGACTGCCCCGTCACGAACGTCGCCTCATCGCTCGCCAGCCACAGCGCGCAGTACGCGATGTCCTCCGGCTCCCCCGCTCGCCTGATCGGCTGAAAATTCTTCAGCCCCATCCGCACCAGGTCCGCCGCCTGCGAGGCGTTCGGCAGCCCCTGCGTGATCAACGGCGTCACGATCCCGCCCGGGCAGATCGCGTTCACCCGCACCCCGTGCTCCGCCAGCTCCAGCGCCACCGACCTTGTCAGGTGCATCAGCGCCGCCTTCGCCGTCGAGTAGACGTGCGGCCCGTCGCCGCCAACCACCCCAGCGATGCTCGCCGTGCTGATGATGCTCCCGGTCCCCTGCGCCTTCATCACCGGCGCCGCGTGCTTCATCCCCAAGAACGGCCCCCGCAGCAGCACCGCCATCGTCAGGTCGAACTCGTTTGCCGGGATGTCCTCGATCGGCCCCACTGTGCCCAGGAACCCCGCGTTGTTGAACATGCAGTCCAGCCGCCCGAACTTCGACGCCGCCAACGCCACCGCCGCCTTCACGTCCTCTTCGGCCGTCACGTCCGTCCGCCGGTACGCCGCCAGCCCGCCCAGCTCCGACGCCAGCGCATTCCCTCGATCGTCCTGGATGTCCGCGATCACGCACCGCGCCCCCTCCTCGACGAACAGCCGCACCGTCGCCTCCCCGATCCCGCTCGCCCCGCCCGTCACCACCGCCACTTTCCCGTCCATCCGTCCCATGTCGTCCTCCTCCGTTGCGCGCCACCGACGTAGGGGCGCAGCCTGCTGCGCCCTCGGCTCCAGCGTGCGCGCATCGTAAGCAAGCCACCCCCTTCAACCAAGGACGAACGCAGCACGAAGAAGGCCGCCCGTGGGCGACCCCTAACGACTAATGACTAACGACCAACGAACCACCTACGCCGCCGCCTGCCCCAGACCCCCGAACGTCCCCAGCTGCTTCGACTTCGGGTCCTGCAGCGACACGAAATACGAGTGCGCCGCCTGGTCAAGGTACTTCCGGTCGAACGCCGGCCGCTCGCCGTGAAACACGCAGATGTCGCCGATGATCTCCACGATGTCTCGCGGGTGGCAGCCCTTGAAACCGCGGTCCAGCCGCTCGTAGTACCGGTCCACCAGATACAGCGACGCATCCGGGTCCATCGGCATCTCCCGCTGCTGGCACACCCGCGCCAGGATCTCCAGGAACTCCTCTTTCGTCGGGTCCGGGATCTCGATCTTGTGCCGGATTCTGCGAAAGAACGCCTCGTCCCCAAGCTGCGACGGGTGCAGGTTCGTCGAGAAGATCAGCAGGCAGTCGAACGGCACCTCCACGATGTCGCCCGTGTGCAGCGAGAGGTGGTCCACCCGCTCCTCCATCGGCACGATCCACCGGTTCAGCAGCTCCTTCGGCTGGATCATCTGCCGCCCGAAGTCGTCGACAATTAGCAGCCCGCTGTTCGCCTTCCACTGCAGCGGCGCGATGTAGAACTTCGACTGCGGCGAGTACTTCAGCTCCAGCTCCGCCAGCGTCAGCTCTCCGCCGGCCGTGATCATCGGCCTGCGCGCGATGACCCACCGCCGGTCACGCCGCCGCTCCGCGCCGTTCCCGTTCGGCTCCCCGCGGCGGTCACCCGGCTTCTCCACCGGGATCTCGTTGTGCACCCGCGGGTCGAACACCTTGATGATGATCCCGTTGATGTCGATCGCGTACGGGATCAGCGCTTCGCCCGGCAGCATCCGCCCGATGGCGCTCGTGATGGTCGACTTGCCGTTGCCCGACCCACCGTAGATCAGCATCGACCGGCCCGAGTTCACGGCCGGCCCCAGCGCCTCGATGACCGAGCCGTCGAGTACCAGATGCGACATCGCCTGGTCCACGGTCCTCGGCGTCAGGCGGATGTTCCTGATCGACTGCGCCTTCAGCACCTCCAGGTAGAGGTCGAACGGTACCGGTGCCGGTCCGATGTAATGGTTACGGGCCAGCGCTTCCTCGGCCTTTTCCATGCCCTTTGCCGAAAGTGAGTACTGGTACAGCTGCTCGCCCATGCCGCTGCTGCCCACGACCTCGGTGAGCTGCTCCCGTTTCATGAACGCGAGGATCTCGTCGACCACCCCGAAGGGCAGCGCGATCTGGGCCGCGATCTGCCGCGCCGCCGGCCGACCCGCGAAGTAGATCGCCTTCACCACCAGGTCCAGGATCATCGAAAAGTCGAGGCCGGTCTCTTCGACCGTCTGGGGCTGCGGCACGAACGGGGCCGTACCACCCTCGTCCACGGCGCTCGACCAGTTGACCGCGTCCGCCAGCGCGCGCGTCGAAGCGGTTTCGGTCGACATACCCGGCTCCCTCATGGCGCTGTAATGCGCCGGACCGTTGCGTCTCGTCCCCGGTGAGGAACCAGACCCCCATTCGCACACGAGGACACGGGATGAGCGGCAGCCCTCCAGCGTCCTCCGCCTGAAGTATCGGTTCTAGCGAGCAAAGATGAAGCGCGCCCGCCAGATTCGGGCCGTCTCCCCGTAGCGCGGGCTTTCAGCCCGCAGGGATTCGCGGACGGCTGCCGTTGCCACCCGCATCTGACCCCGTAGCGCGGGCTTTCCAGCCCGCGCGGTGATCGACTCACAGCGCACGGCCGCGTCCCCGCACCCCCCTAGGCCGTGCCTTCAGCCAGCGCGGGACTGGTACCACCAGCTGCTTCGCCGGACACCGAAGAACGCGGGCCAAAGCCCGCGCTCGAATCACAACCCACAACCCCCGTGAAGACGGGTTGGGGCCAGGGGACGCCAGCCAGGCCCCGCCTCCTGAACGCGCGTCCCCTGGGCCCGTAGCCCCACAGGTAGCCCCCTCCCGCGGCGGGGGAAACATAAGGCCTCGCGCGAACCGCGCGCCTGTGCCTTCTACGGTAGCTGCGTGCCCGTGCTTCCCTGCTGGCGCGCCGGACCGCTCAATGGCGGTGTGTCACCGGTCGATACTGATTCTGATGGCGAACGCCCTGTGGCTCCCACCGGGCGCCCGTTCAGGCACCCTTCGCAGGGTGGACTGATCCTGCCATCGAACGTAACGCAGTGTCAAGGGGTCAGGGGCCAATCCTTGACAGAACCGCATAAAGACTGCCGGGTATGCTCTCGCCACCCGGCACGGCCCCGAGGTGTGACGATGCTTGATGCCACTGCACGGACTGCTCTGCGCGCGACCCTGCCGCTCTTGGCCGTGGCCGCGCTGGCCGTCGTCGCTATCGGTGTCACCCACGGCCAGGACGCCGGACAGCGCGCCACCATCGCCAGCATCACGGAGCTCGAGTACCCCAACGCTCAGGCCGTCCTCAACTACGAGGACACCACCGGCGCGTCGCTTCAGGGCCTCGACCCCTCGAACTTCACCATCACGGTCGGCGGCAAGCCGGCTCTCGTGTCCCAGGCCGAGCTCGCCTCCAGCAATGCGATTCCGCTCGATGTCCTTCTCCTCATTGACACCAGCGGCAGCACCCTCGGCGATCCGCTGGCGCAATCCAAGTCCGCCGCCGTCGCCTTCATCGGCGCGCTCGCGCCCGAAGACCGCGTCGCCGTCATGCGATTCGCCAACTCCGTCACGCTACAGCAGGACTTCACGTCCGATAAGAACGCCGCCATCGCAGCCCTGAACGCGCTCGAATCGAAGGGCCAGACCGAGCTCTACAAGGCCACGGCCGCCGCCATCGCCCAGGCCGCCACCTCCACGTCGCCGCGTCGCGCCATGATCCTCCTAACCGACGGCGCCCAGGATGCCATCGTCACCGACGTCACCCAGAACGACGCGATCTCGGCCGCCGCCACCTCCGGCGTTCCCGTGTTCACGATCGCCCAGGGCGCTGCCGTCAACGATCCGTCGTATCTGCAGGAGATCGCCCGCATCTCCAACGGCCGCTATCTCGAGGCTCCGACCCCCGGCGACCTCAGCGGCGTCTATCAGGGCATCGGCCGCCTCCTCCAGAATCAGTACGTGGTCACCTTCGATGCGTCGGAGGCCGCGGGCAAGGCGGAAGCGACGGTCACTATCCAGGTCAGCGCCGATGGGCGCAGCGCCACCGCCACGTCTGCCTTCAAGCCGACCGCCGCCTTCGCCGCCCCCACCGTCGCCGTCTCTGGCATCGCCGCCGGCGAGGCGCTCCAGGGCAAGCGCGACGTCGTCGTGACCGCGACCGGCGCGCAGCCCATCACGAAGGCAGCGTTCTACGTTGACGGGGTAAACGTCTTCGAGGCCGCCGCCGAGCCCTTCACCTTCACCTACGATCCCGACAAGTTCGGCGAGGGCGACCACAGCCTGAGCGTCTCCGTCACCGTTGGTGGCAGACTCATCGATGGCGACCCCGTCGCCTTCACGTCCACTCCCGCTGCTCCCGTGAAGACCGAACCATCCGGTGGCGGAGGCTCGCTGCCCGTCCTGCCCATTGCCGTCATCATCGGCGCGCTCGCCGTCATCGGCGGAGGCTTCCTCGTTGTCCAGCGAATCCGCACCACGTCCGGTCCCTCACTCACCATGGTCTCGCCGGACCAGCGCGTCACCCCCTGGGCCTCGAAGCACCGCACCATCACCAGCGTGAGCAGTGATCCCGCGGATCCCGGGCACGCCGTCGACGCTGGTCCCGTCCCGGCCGAGGAGGTCGGCGAAGCCCTCGGCGTCCTTATCTCCCGCGCCGGCTCCGATCTCGGTCACGAGTATGCCGTCGGCGGCAAGCCCGTCAGCATCGGCTCCAGCCCACGGTGCGCCGTCTACATCAACGACTCCCGGCTCGCGTCAGAGGAAGCCCGCATCTGGATCCGCAAGGGCAACCTCATGCTTCATCGCCTCACGCGCCTCACCACTATCGCCAGCGAGGGCGTAAGCGGCGGCTGGACGATGATGGATCCCGGCGAGACCTTCCAGGTCGGCGCACACGTCTTCGAGTTCCGCCTTCTTCCGGAGGGCGCGCCCATCCCCGGCGCAAAGCCCGTCCCCGGCGCCCCGGTCGATGCCCCGGACATCCTGCGCGACAGGCAGCGTGACGATGCGCCCCCGGCCGCCCCGCCCCTCCCCCAGCCCGGAATGGCCGACGCCGGTCCGCGCCGCTTCACCGACATGATGCCTCGCGAGATGGGTTTCCCCGATCCGGACGTGCACCAACCGGACCAGCAGGCCAGCTGACGCCCTGCCGCATCGCCGCGCCCTATTGCATCCCGCGTCGCATCCTGCCTCGCCAGGCCCGTCTGCCATCCCGAGGCCGTAAGAATCCCGCCCCTCCCGAGTCCAACCCTCAAGCGAGCCTTCGGGCCTGCCGATCTTCATTGGGGTGATGAGGGGATGCCCGCGGTGTCGCCGGATACGACCCGTAGGGCGACAGGCGGCTCCGTTCCATTCCTCGCTCCCCGTTTGGATGTGCCGTAGCTCCAGGAGAACAGCCCCGCATGGTGGGTGCCAACAGCGCTGTCCCGCGAGCAAATGACGATACGCCCCTGGTCTACCGCGCCATCCAGAAAGACCAGGAGGCCTTCGGCGAACTCTACGACCGGCACGTCGTGCGGGTCTACCGTCACATCTACTACATGGTGGGCAACGCGGCCGAAGCCGAGGACCTGACCGCCCAGACCTTCCTCCGCGCCTGGGAAGCCATCCCCCGCTACCAGGTCCGCGGCGCCCCCTTCGTCTCCTGGCTCCTCCGCATCGCCCACAACCTCGGCGTCAGCCATCTCCGCTCGAAGCGCGAGTCCTCCCAGCTTCACGACGGCATCGTCGACGACAAGATGCGCATCGACCCGGAAAGCTCGTATATGCAGACCGCCGACGAGGATCTCGTCCGCGAGGCCATCCTCCGCCTGCGCGAGGAGCAGCGCCAGGTCATCATCCTCCGCTTCATTGAGGATCTGGATTACAAGGAAGTTGCCGAGATTATCGGTAAGAGCGTGGCCGCCATCCGCGTGATTCAGCACCGCGCTCTCAACTCGCTCCGCAAGCAGATGAAGCTGCTCGACCCTGCAGTTTAGGGGTCGGGGAGAGCGAGTAGGGGTTCAGGGGTCAGAGGGGTACAGGCGCCCGAAATCCGGCGGGGCCCTCTCCTGCCGGAACGTAAAGCGGCGCCTCCGGACGCCGATACCTATACAGCGTGAGCAGCCGGGCCGGGTGCCGCATGCCCGTTCGGGCACAGTAGTGGCCACCCGGGCCCGAATCCGGACATGGGGGACTGACCATGGCACAGAGAGCCGCAAGCAGTGCATCGGGACGCCTGAATCGCCGTTTCCTTCTCGTGGCGATCCTCCTGGCAGGCCTCAGCGCGACGCTCGTATACGCGCGCATCGCCGCCACCGACGATGGATCATCTGGCGGCGGAAGCCCGTCCGGCGGCGACCAGCGCGTCGTCGTTGCTCGCAGCGCCATCCAGGAGCGCACCATCATCACCAGCGAGATGCTCGAGCTGAAGAACCTCTCCGGCAACAGCGTCACCGCCGGCGCCTTCACCAGCATCGAAGACACCGTTGGCAAGGTCACCAAGTTCCCCATCGAGATCAACCAGCAGGTCGTCGCCTCCGCCGTGGTCAGCACCACTGGATCCGTCTCCAATGCTCAGATCTCGCTCGTGGTGCCCACCGGCAAGCGCGCCGTCTCCATTCGCGCCTCCCAGGTCCAGACCGCCGGCGGTCTGGTTCTCCCGGGCGACTGGATCGACGTCGTCTGGATCTGCTGTAAGGACAGCTCCGTCGTCTCGAAGACCCTGCTGAAGAACGTGCAGGTTGCGGCCGTCGCCCAGAGCATTGTCAGCTCCGGCCCCGTGTCCGATGCCACGCCCGGCGCCGAATCCAGGAACCCCGTCGCCGCGGATCAGGGCGACCCCCTGCCCGATGCCGCCACCATAACGCTTCTCCTCTCCCCCGAGGAGATTCAGCAGGTGGTCCTGGCCGAGGGCGTGGGGCAGCTGCGTTTGACCTCGCGTGGCATCGGCGACACCGCCACGCCGGACTCCGGCGTAACCCTGCTGATCGACACCACGCTGTTGCCGGAAAGTGACGTCGCGCGCCTGCCGGAGGCCCTCAAGCCCGACGGCTACAAGCGCGAGCAGTAAGAGGCCAGTCCGGCCTTTGGACGGCCGTTCGTAACGACGTAGGAGACGCAAATTCATGGCGAGGAACCCGGAGATCGTTACCATCGACCCCGATCTCTCGAGTAGGGCCGAGACCAAGCGCGCCGTACAGCTCGCGCACTTTCAGGTCGTCGGCGAGTCCGGGTATGGCGTCGAAGCCGTGACGGTGGCCAAGGAAGCCCCGCCCGACGTCTTCCTCGTCTCCGTCGAAGAGCCCGTCGCCCTCGCCCTCCAGACCATCGAACAGCTCGCCGATGCGGTGCCGAACGCGCCCACCATCGTCTACTCCTCCCTGACCGATGCGCAGTCCGTCCGGCGCTCCATGGTCGCCGGCGCACGCGACTACCTCGTCAAGCCGCTTAAGCCCGAAGAGCTCAGCCGCGCCGTCTACGGCGTCCTCGAGCAGGAGGAGCGCAAGCGCCTCCGCAGCGAAGGCACAGGCGGCGAAGTCGCCGCTCGCGGCACCGTCGTCACCGTCTTCGGGGCCAAGGGTGGGATCGGCAAGACCACCATCTCCACCAACCTTGCCACCACGCTCGCCAAGATCACCGGCGCCAGCGTCTGCCTGCTCGATATGGACACCCGCTTCGGCGATGTCGCCATCATGATGGACATCGCCGTCGAGGCCAGCATCGCCGACGTCGCCAAGAAGATCGACGACATCGACCGCGACAAGATCAAGGACTACCTGGTCAAGCACTACAGCGGCGTCAACATCCTGCCCGCACCCCTCCACCCGACGGAGTGGCGCAACATGACGCCCCAGCACATCGAGAAGATCGTCGAGCTCGTCGCCCAGACGCACGACTACGTCGTCATCGATACCCCCGGCACCTTCAACGAGCTCATCGCCGCCACCCTGGAGCTCGCCAACCTCATCCTGCTGGTCACCAGCATGGACATCGCCAGCATCAAGGACACCGCCCTCGCCCTCGAGATGCTGCGCGCCGCCGGCGTCTCCGAGGACAAGGTGAAGCTCACCATCAACCACTCCACCGCCGCCAACAGCCTGCGCGAGGACGATGTCGCCCGGGTTCTGGAATACGACGTCTTCTGGCGCATCCCGCACGACCTCAGCGTCGCCTCCAGCACCCAGCTCGGCCAGCCGATTGTGATCGCGAAGCCCTATGCGCGCGTCTCCAGGTCCATCATCGACCTTGCCCACGCGCTTACCGGCACAAAACAGGAGAAGCGCGGCTTCCTCGACCGCTTCCTCGGTCGGTCGGCCTAGCCTTCCGGAAGGGAATGCACCATGGGTCAGTTCCAGTGGCAGACGAAGAGGATCCAGCCCGGCCAGGGCGGCACCTCCGCGAACGGCGGCGCCGGCAGTGCCGCCGGCAGCAGCTTCACGCGCCCCGGCCAGATGTCCCAGAACGTCGTCGCCTTGAACGAGCTCAAGTTCACCCTCCACCAGCGCCTCATCGAGGAGCTGGACCCCAACAAGCTGGAGGGCCTCGGCAAGGAGAAAGCCCGCGAAGCCGTCGAGCAGGCCGCACGCACGCTCATCGCCCAGGAGATGCCCGGCATCGTCGGCACTACGCGCGATGAGCTGGTCTCCGCCGTCGCCGATGAGGTCCTCGGCCTCGGCCCGCTGGAGACCCTCCTTCGCGACGACGGCATTTCGGAGGTCATGGTCAACGCGCCCGACACCGTCTTTTACGAGAAGGAAGGCCGCCTCTACCTTAGTTCGGTCCGCTTCCGCGATGACCAGCACATCATGCGCATCATCGAGCGTATCGTCGCCCCCCTCGGTCGCCGCGTCGACGAGTCGTCGCCCATGGTCGACGCGCGCTTGATGGATGGCTCCCGTGTCAACGTGATCATCCCACCTGTCGCGCCCAAGAGCCCGACCGTCACCATCCGGAAGTTCCGCAAGGACAAGATGACGATCAACGACCTCGTCGCCACGGGGGCGCTCACCAACGAGCTGGCGGAGTTCTTCCGCGCCTGCGTCCAGGCCAAGCTCAACATCCTCATCTCCGGCGGTACCGGCTCCGGTAAGACCACCATGCTCAACGCGCTCTCGTCCTTCATCCCGGACACCGAGCGCATCGTCACCATCGAGGATCCCACCGAGCTCCAGCTCCAGCAGGGCCACGTCGTCACGCTGGAGGCCCGCCCGCCCTCGCTCGAGGGCCGCGGCGAAGTCACCCAGCGCGATCTCGTCCGTAACTCCCTCCGCATGCGCCCGGATCGCATCATCGTCGGCGAGGTCCGCGGCTCCGAGGCGTTCGACATGCTCCAGGCCATGAACACCGGCCACGAGGGGTCGCTCGGCACCGTCCACGCCAACACCCCGCGCGACGCCCTCGCCCGCATCGAGAACATGGTCATGATGGCCGGCTTCGAGCTGCCCGTGAAGGCCATCCGCGAGCAGATGTCATCCGCTATTCACGTCGTCATCCAGATCGCGCGGTTCCCCGATGGCACCCGAAAGGTCACCACCGTCTCGGAGATCGCCGGCATGGAAGGCCAGGTCGTCACGATGCAGGATCTGTTCAGGTTCGAGCAGGTCGGCGTCGATACCGATGGCCGCATCCTGGGCGAGCTGCGCACCACCGGCATCCGCCCGCGATTCGCCGAGAAGTTCGAGGTCTCCGGCATTCACCTGCCGCCTGACCTGTTTGCAGTAGCGGGGTTCTGATGGTATTCGATCCGCTTGCCGCCGTAGCCGCATTCTCCGTCATGGCGACGGTCGTCGTTGGCCTCTTCGCCTTCTACGGCAACGCCGTGCCCGCTTCCAACGTGCGCGGCCGCCTCCAGGGCCTCATGTCCGGCACCTCCGTCGTCGATGTCGGCCAGGCCGCCGCCCTCCGCGCCACCAAGACCGATACCGGCGTGCTCGCCAAGGTCACGACGGCCAGCATCGCCGAACGACTTTCGCAGCAGCTCGAGCGCGCCGACATGTCGCTCAGCCCCGGCGAGTACATCGTCATCCGCTTCGCTCTGGCTGCCATCGGCTTCATCGCGCCCTTCTTCTTCATCCAGGGCTTGCTCGGCTGGATCGTCATGCTGGTCGGCGCCGTCGTCGGCTACAACCTGCCAAAGTTCTACATGAACCACCGGCGCAAGTCGCGCGTCGAAAAGCTCAACGCCCAGCTTCCCGAAGCCCTCACCATGATCTCCAACTCTCTGAAGGCCGGGTTCGGTCTCCTTCAGGCCCTGAGCGTCGCTTCGGAGCAGCTCTCGCATCCGATCTCCACCGAGTTCGGGCGCACTATCCACGAGATGAACATCGGGTCCGGCATCGAAGAGGCCATGCTCGCCCTCGGCGAGCGCTCCGATAGCTACGACCTCGACATCGTCATCACGGCCATCCTCGTTCAGCGCACCGTCGGCGGTAACCTCGGCGAGATCCTCGACACCGTCGCCGACACCATGCGCGAACGCATCCGCATCCGTGGCGAGATCCAGACCCTCACCGCGCAGCAGAAGCTCACCGGTATCGTCATCGGTCTCCTGCCGCTCGGCGTCGGCATCATGTTCACCCTCCTCAGCCCCGGCTACATCGACCCGCTCTTCACCACCGTCCTCGGCAAGGTGATGCTCGTCGTCGCCGTCGTGCTCGAGGTCGTCGGCATCATGATCATCCAGCGCATTCTGAACATCGAGGTGTAGCGATGGCTCTTGACCCTGTCGCGCTGGTCATCGCGGGCATGATCTTCGGCGCCATCGTGCTAGCGCTCGTTGGCATCACCTCCGGCAGCCAGTCCCAGACTGCCGCCGCCGCTCGCCAGCGCCTCGAAGGCTGGAAGCGTGGCGGCGAGCCCGAGGCGGCTTCCAGCGCCACCCGCGCTCCCGCCAGGGAACGCCTCCTGTCCCCGCTCCTGCACGGCGTCACCGATGGGGTGCGCAGCCTTCTGCCCACGTCGCTCCTCAAGGGCGTCGAAAAGCAGCTCATCTACGCCGGCGAGCCCATGACCATGCAGGGTTTCCTCACCATGCTCGTCATCACCGGCAGCGCCGCCACTGGGCTCGGCTTGCTCCTCGTCGTCGTCATGGGCGCCAAGCTCTCGCTCACGTCTCTTGGCATCGTGGCGGCCATGGGCGCGGTGGGCTTCTTCATGCCCTTCTACCTCATCCGCTCCCGCGCCCGTCAGCGCCAGCACGCCATCATCCGGAGCCTCGCCGACGCCTTCGACCTCATCACCACCTGCGTCGAAGCTGGCCTCGGACTCGATGCCGCCCTCGCCCGCGTCGCCGAGAAAGTCGAGGGCCCCTTCGCCTTCGAGCTCAACCGCGCCCTTCGCGATGTAGCCCTCGGCAAAGCCCGTCGCGAGGCCCTGAAGGAACTCGGCGACCGCACAGGCGTCATGGACCTCATCCAGTTCGTCAACGCCGTCATCCAGGCCGAAGCGATGGGCTCGTCCATCGGCACCGTGCTGCGCGTCCAGGCCGACACCCTCCGTGTCCGCCGCCGCCAGCGCGCCGAAGAGGCCGCCTACAAGGCCCCCGTGAAGATGCTCTTCCCCCTGGTGTTGTGCATCTTCCCGACCCTGTTCATCGTCATCCTCGGCCCCGCCATCATCACCATCATGCAGGACTTCCCCGGCGGCAAGTAAGGACGACCTGGTGCGATCTGTAGGGGCGCGTCGCTGACGCGCCCTATTGCATTCAAGCTGCTTCGCGAAATCGCGTACGGTTAGCCCTTTAGACCTGCCCTCCCGCCGCTGCCAAGATAAGCCGCGAATCCACAGCCAGTAGCGGTGGAGCTTTAGCTCCACTCGGCGGGCCCGCGAGGATCCTGCGGTCCCTGGCCGACGATTCACAGCCCACAACCGCCACAGTCGTCCCGCCATGCCGCGGAAGCGAGGCCCATGCGGTCGCAGAGGCGGTCTCCCCTGCCGAAGCGGGGTCGCTCGCCGCGCCCACGACCGCCACAGTCATCCCACCATGCCGCGGAAGCGAGACCCATGCGGTCGTAGGGGCGGCGCTTGCCGCGCCCTGTTCCGCGCGACGACTCACGTCTCGTACGGACAGGCGCTGCCCTGCGAAGCAGCGGTCTTTCGAAGAGTCGCCGCAGGAGACAGACCTGTCCTCCCCCCGCTGCTAACACAAGCCGCGAATCAAACACCAGTAGCGGCGGAGCTTCAGCTCCGCCCGGTCGTCGAGCCAGATTGTGCGTTGTTCGCAGAGCGAGCAGCCCTGCAATCATCCCACCACGCCCCAAAGTGAGACCGAGGCGGTCGCAGAGGCGGTCTCCCCTGCCGCAGCGGGGTCGCTCGCCGCGCCCACGACCGCCACAGTCATCCCACCATGCCGCGGAAGCGAGGCCCATGCGGTCGTAGGGGCGGCGCTTGCCGCGCCCTGTTCCGCGCGACGACTCACGTCTCGTACGGACAGGCGCTGCCCTGCGAAGCAGCGGCCTTTAGACCTGTCCCTCGCCCGCTGTTAAGATGGTTCCCGACTCAGATCCACCAGCACACCGATGGCGGACAGCGTCCGTGTGTGCCGATAGCTGAGAGCTGACGGCTGACAGCCAAGAGCTAAGGAGCACAACCCCATGTTTACGCCATGAACAACTTCAAAGTCGCCCCAGGCAAAGGCGAAGAGTTCGAGCGCATCTGGCGCGAACGCGACACCTACCTCAAAGACGTCCCCGGCATCATCCGCTTCGCCGTCCTCCGCGGCGACGCCGAGGGCGAGTACGTCTCCCACTCCACCTGGCAGTCCCGCGACGCGTTCCTCGCCTGGACCCAGAGCCCGGCCTTCGCCGCCGGACACCGCGGCGGTTCCCTAATGGGCGTCCTCCAGGGCCCGCCCGCCGTCAAACTCTACGAAGCCGTCCTGTCAGAGGACTTCACCTCGGTCAAGGCCTAACCCCCACGAACTACCCACTACGAACTACGAACTACGAACTGAGAACTACATGCCCCTCTCCGACCTCGCCCGCATCCGCGACGCCACCCGCCGCCGCGAGTCCTCCTGGGACATCACCGGCGGCAACGCCGACGCCTGGATGATCAACCCTGGCGAAACCCGCACCCTCGCCGACATGGCCGGCCCCGGCTGCGTCCGCCACATCTGGATGACCACCATGTCCCGCGAGGACCACTACCTCCGCAAGAGCGTCCTCCGCATGTACTGGGACGGCGCCGATACCCCCTGCGTCGAGGCCCCCCTCGGTGACTTCTTCGGCGTCGGACACGCGATGCTCGTCGACTTCTGGTCCCAGCCCCTCACAATGTCCCCGCGCGACGGCCGCGGCTTCAACTGCTTCTTCCCCATGCCTTTCCAGCGGCAGGGGAGAATAGACATAACGAACGAGGGCGACCGCCGCCTCGTCCTGTACTTCTACGTGGACTACGAGACCTACGACGAACCGCCCGCCAGCGCCTGGGAGGACTCCCACTCCAAGTCCATCGTCGGAGGTCGTGCCAGCGCCCGCGCCGCCGCCGCCGCCGCCGTCACGCCGGCGCGCACAGTCGATCCCGCGCCACCTCCGGCCACCCAGGGCTACTTCCACGCGCAGTGGCGCCGCGAGAACCCCACCGACGGCTGGGGCCAGAAGGGCCGCGCCCACACCAACGAAGAGCGCACCGAGTTCTGGAAGCGCCCCAACCTCGACGGCGCCGGCAACTACGTCATCCTCGAGGCCACGGGCAGGGGACACTACGTCGGCTGCAACATGAACATCGACGTCTTCGAAAAGCAGCAGAACGACTGGTACGGCGAGGGCGACGACATGATCTGGATCGATGGCCAGCTCGCCATCCGCGGCACTGGCACCGAGGACTACTTCAACACCGCCTTCTCACCCGAGACCATCTTCTGCACCCCGTACCACGGCATCACCGTCTACCAGGGCACCAAAGACTGGCCCTGGTCCGGCAAGAACTCCATGTACCGCTTCCACATCGAAGACCCCATCCACTTCCGCGAGAGCATCAAGGTCACCATAGAGCACGGCCACGCCAACGACCTCAGCAACGACTACAGCAGCACCGCCTACTACTACCAGACCCACCCCCACGCCCCCCACCCCACACTCCCCCCCGTAGCCCAACGCCTCCCCCGCTAAGGCACCACCGGCCGTCATTCCGAGCGTAGCGAGGAATCTTGTGATGATATGTATGCCGTCCTGTTGGTCGGCGTTGCGGTGATAGGGACCGTGCGGACAGGTCTTCGGACCTGTCCTCATCCGCTGGTCGAGTCGGTATTCCATCGAGGCAGCGGGCGGGCACGCTGCGGCGTGCCCGATTGCATCCGGGCATGGTGTTCACGCACTCGCCCGGTTCCCGCACGGCCTTCGTGCATTATCATGGCCGCGATCGGAGGCCACCATGGTCCTGCGCTACACCACCACCAACCACATCGCCACCATCACCCTCGACCGCCCCCAGGTCATGAACGCCCTCAACCGCGAGCTCTACGCCCGCCTCGAGGACGCCTTCCGCCAGGCCCACCGCGACCCCGAAGTCCGCGCCGTCATCCTCACCGGCGAGGGCAAAGCCTTCTGCTCCGGCGACGACGTCCGCGAGATCATGCTCGCCCAGCCAGATGGAGCGCGGGCGGTCTCCCCAGCCGCAGCTGGGCCCCCGGCTGTGCGCCCCCGAGACCCCCGCCCCAAACCCACCCCCGCCGCCGTCGCCGTCCTAGACTGCGACAAGCCTGTCATCGCCGCCGTCAACGGCCCCGCCGTCGGCTGGGGCATGGACCTGGCCCTCTTCTGCGACATCCGCATCGCCAGCGACCGTGCCCGCTTCGGCGAGCTCTTCGTGAAGCGCGGCCTCGTCTCCGATATCGGCGGCCTCTGGCGGCTCCCCCAGGTCGTCGGCCCCTCGAAAGCCGCCGAGCTCCTCTTCACCGGCGACGTCATCGACGCCCACGAAGCCGAACGCATCGGCCTCGTCTCCCGCGTCGTGCCCCACGACGACCTCATCCACACCGCCACCGCCCTCGCCGAAAAGATCGCCGCCAACCCACCCATCGCCGTCCGCTACCTCAAAGAAGGCCTCCGCCGCGCCACCTACGGCGACATCAACGACATCGGCGCCTACGTCGGCCAGAGCCTCGCCTACCTCTTCACCACCGAAGACCACAAAGAAGGCGCCCGCAGCTTCATAGAAAAACGCGAACCCCACTTCACCGGCCGCTGATTGGTGGTGGCGAAATCGCCGCCTCGACGTTGGACGAACAGTAGCCGCGGAGCTTTAGCTCCGCCCGGTCCCGCACCCACGATCGCGCGCCCCATGCGACAGCGCCCGCGCTCTCACCCGCCTGTCATTCCGAGCCCAGCGAGGAATCTTGTGGTGATGCCGACGTAGCGGCAATCTCAGTGCCGCGTAGTCGCAGGGCGCGTGCGGACAGGTCTTCAGCTTGTCCGCATCGTCAGCCAGTTGACATGGCATCGGTGACCTAACGCCACGCTGGTTCCTCATCGCCGGAGTTCATGCCGTACAAGCCGCGCACACTGAATCACCCATGCCACCGCCCCACCCGCCGCCGGCACCGCCAGCACCAGCCCCGTGTTCATCCCATCCGCATCAGCATTGCCTGCCGTGAAGAATGCAAAAACCAGCGACACGATCGCTCCGCCCACAAGCGCGACAGCCCGCAACCACACGGGCATCCCCACGCTCGACACACCGATCGCCGGCAACATCAGCAACGCCACCCCACCCAGAAACAGCAGCACCAGGATCACCGCGATCGCCATGTCAAGATCCTAGTCCCTACCCCCAGTCCCTAGCCCCTCGCCATTAGACGGCGAACTCATACCGCCACACACCAGATCCGACTTCGTGCTCCCCGCCCCCCGGCCCCACCACCACAGCCGACGCATTAGCCGGCACCACCACCTCCAGTTCCATCCGCCCGCCCTCCACCCGCCAGCTCGACGACGCCAGCCCGTACGGCGTCCGCAGCCGCGCCGTCGCCGACGTGATCCCGCCCCCAACCCGCGGTCGCACCGCAATGCGCCGGTACCCCGGCTCCAGCGGCGCCAGCCCGCCGACCACCCGGTGCAGCCAGTCCGCCACCGCCCCCAGCGCGTAGTGGTTGAACGACGTCATCTCACCCGGGTTCACCCGCCCGTCCGGCAGCTGGCTGTCCCACCGCTCCCAGATCGTCGTCGCCCCCATCGTCACCGGGTACAGCCACGACGGGCACCCGCGTTCCGTCAGCATCGCGAACGCCGCGTCCACCTCCCCCACCGCGCACAGCGCATCCAGCACGATCGCCGTCCCCACGAACCCCGTCCCCACCTTGAACCCGTTGAACCGCGCCAGCGACGCCAGCCGCCGCCCGGCGCGTCGCCTCTGATCCCCGCCTTCCAGCAGGTCGAACAGCAGCGCCAGCGCATACGCCGTCTGCGAGTCGCTCGCCAGCCGTCCGTTCGGCGTCACGTACTCGCGCCGGAACGCCGCCCGTACCTCATCCGCCAGCGCCGAGTACCGAGCACGATCGTCCTCACGCCCCAGCACCCCCGCCGCCCTGCTCAGCAGCTCCGCCACGCGCGAGAAGTATGCCGTCGCCACCAGGTGCGGGTCCGTCATCGCCCGCGAAGGCTGGTCCGGCGGCGCGCTCGGGTCCAGCCAGTCCGCCAGCTGGAACCCCTGGTCCCACAGCCGCGACGGCCCCGCCAGCCGCTCGACGCAGTCCACCCATCGACGCATGCTGTCGTACTGCGTCTCCAGTACGCCCGCGTCCCCGTACCGCTCGTAGAGAACCCACGGCACCACCACCCCCGCGTCGCCCCACACCGCCTGGGCCACACCCTTGAACAGCCCCGCCGCCGGCGCGTCGACGTGGGTGAACAGGTTCGGAACGACGATCGGCACCACCCCGTCCTCGGTCTGGTCCGCGCGCACGTCCGCCAGCCACGACTCCAGAAACCCCGCCGCGTCGTGCAGGTAGCACGCCGGTGGTGAGAACACCGTCAGGTCCCCCGTCCACCCCAGCCGCTCGTCGCGCTGCGGACAGTCCGTCGGCACATCAAGGAAGTTCGACTTCATGCTCCACACCGAGTTCTCGTGCAGCCGGTTGATCATCGGGTCGCTGCACTCGAACCACCCCGTCCGCTCCATGTCGCTGTGACACGCCACCGCCCGGATCGCATCGGCCGGAAGCTCGCCCGGCCACCCTTCGACCTGCGCGTACCGGAACCCGTGAAACGTAAATCGCGGCTCCCACGTCTCGACGCCGTCACCGAGCAGCGTGTACATGTCCGTCGCCTGCGCCGTCCGCAGCGTGCGCGTGCACAGCTCGCCGTCCTCCAGCAGCTCCGCGTGCCGCAGCGTGACCGTCGTCCCCGCCGGCCCCTGCACGCGGATCCGCAGCCGCCCCGTCATGTTCTGCCCGAAGTCGACGATCGTCTTCCCGCTCGGCGACGTGATGATTTCCCGAGGCGCCAGCTCTTCCTGCCGTCGCACCGGCGGCCCCGTCGGCGCCACCAGCGTCCCCATGTCGCGCTCGACAATCCGCACTCCCGACCACCCGCTGTCGTCGAAGCCCGCCATCGACCACCCGGCGATCTCCCGCCGCGCGTCGTACGCCTCCCCCTCGTAGATCCCCGACGACACCACCGGCCCACGCGTCGCGCGCCAGCGCCCATCCGCCGCCGTCGCGATCACGTCCGTCGTCCCGTCCGCGTACACGATCTCGAGCTGCGCCAGCCACGCCATCCGGTCCCCGTAGATGTTCCGCCCGCCCGCGCGCGGAAACCCCAGCCGCCCCCGGTACCACCCCTCGCCCAGCATCGCGCCGATGCAGTTCGGGCCCTCGCGCAACATCGCCAGCACGTCGAACGTCTGGTACCTCAGCCGGTGGTCGTAGCTCGTCCATCCCGGCGCCAGCACGTGGTCCCCCACGCGCGCGCCGTTGATCTCCGCCTCGTACAGCCCCAGCGCGCTCGCGTACAGCCGCGCCCGCACTGCACCCGTCCGCACCGAGAACTCCCGCCGCAGCAACGGCGACGGCTGCATCACCTCGATGTCTTCGTCCCAGTCCGGCGTGATGAACTGCCCCGACCAGTCGTCCCCCTCCAGCAGCCCCGCCTCCACAATCGCCGGCGCGCTCCAGTCCGACTCCGACCCGTCCGCCCCCCATACCCGCACCCGCACCGAAAGCCGCTCCCGCGACCCCAACGGGGGCCCGCCCCACGGCACAAGCACCGACGCGTCCGACGCCACCCGCCCCGACGAAGTCTCGCGCCTTGTCCGAGTCGACCACGCAACAGCGCCGGCGTCATCCAGCGCCTCCATCTCGTACCCCGCCTGCCGCCACCCCTGCGCCCCCGCCTCCACCACCCACGAGACCCGCGGCCGCGCCACCCCGATCGCCACCGCCTCCCGCACGTGCTCGAACCGCACACTCCCATCAAGGATCCGCATCGAAACCTCCAACCTCAGGCAATGACGGCGCGAGTGTACACCGAGGGTGAGCGTAGGGGCGCAGCCTGCTGCGCCCGCGTTCGCCGGCGATTGAACCCCTCACGCGCAGCGCCGCCGGCCATCGGTCAGGAGCTCCCCCTCTCCACCGACGTGGCCGAAGGGTCGCCGAGGAGACAGAGGGGGCCGGGGGGTGGGGAGCAACGGCCGCAAGCGCCGTCGCCATGGCCGACTCTGATGCAGGCGGTGAAAACGACCAGCGACCAGCGACCAGCGACCGACGACCAGCAACTAATACCACCGGAAATAGCGGACGCTCACGCCCGCCGCGACGGCCGTGAACGCCATGACGATCCAGAAGGACGACCAGTCCCACCCCTGCCCCAACCAGGGCCCTTGCAGGATCAACACGACATGCGTGAACGGCAACGGATCGCTCAGCCAGCGCATCGCGCCCGTGAGGACCTCCCGCGGCGGCCCGGCCCCGCCGATCATCATCATCATGAAGAACAGGATCAGACCGGCGCCTTGCGCCGCGCGCGCCGTCGGCAGGATCGCGCCCAGCGCCACACCAATCGCGCAGAAGCACGCGAGACCCACAGCGTATGCCGCCAGCGACTGCGGCCACGCCTCCGGCAGCATCGCGCCGTAGAAGATGCGCGCGGCGCTTGCGATGCCGATGGAACCAAGAATCACCAACCCCATCGCCACCACGACCTGTGAGCCAATCACGGCGGGCAACGGGAAGCCGGCGGCGCGAAACCGCCGCAATACACCGCGTTCCCGATACGTCGCCATGCGCAGCGGCAACGCAATCAGGCCCACCGACGCGACGACCAGCGCGACGTAGGCTGGCGCGTAGTAGTCCGTCGGCCCCACCCCGCGCCACACCCGCAGGAACTCCTCGTCGTCCGCCTCGATCTCGTTTCCGAAAACGCCCGCGAGTACGATGAGCATGAAGAACGGAAACGCGAACGTGAACACAAGCGCCAGCGGCTCGCGCAGGAACAGCTTCGCCTCGACCCAGGAGAGCTTCGCGAGCAGCCTCATGCTCCGTTTGTCTCCACTAGGCTCATGTACACGTCCTCCAGCGTCGGCAGGGTCGACGCGCAGATCCGGCGGCGTGATCCCGCGCGCGACCAGCGCGGAGCCCACGTGTGCCAGGACCGCGTTCGTCCCGCGCACCAGCACATGATCCCCTTCCGATTCGAACGAATCGACGTCGGGCACGTCCGACAGCCAGGCGAGATCGCGCTCGCTCGTCGAGAACCGGACCGCCCGGACGCCGCGATGTTTCTGGACAAGCCCTGACGGCGAGTCCGTCGTAACGATCCTGCCCCGCTGGAACACCGAGACGCGGTCGCACAGGTGCTCCACTTCGTCCATGAAGTGCGTCACAAGGAGGATCGTGGCGCCCCGCTCGCGCACCGAACGGATCAGCTCCCACGCGACGCGCCGCGCTGCCGGGTCCAGGCCTGTCGGCATCTCGTCCAGGAACACCAGCACCGGATCGGTGACCAGCGCCAGCGCGATGAACAGCCGCTGTCGCTGGCCCCCTGAGAGGTTCGCGAACGGGGCGTTCCTCCGATCGTAGATGCCCCACTGCCGCGCCGCCTCATGCCAGTCTCGGCGATTGTGTCGGGCGGCCGTCGCGAAGAGATCAAGCGCCTCCCAGACCTTGATGCGGTCGGGCAGGGCCGACTCCTGCAGCTGGCTGCCGATCCGCCGGCGGAGCTCTTCGCCCTGCGTCCGGGGGTCCAGACCCAGCACCTTGATCGCTCCGGCGTCCGGCTGGCGCAGACCCTGGAGAATCTCGACAGTGGTGGTCTTGCCCGAACCGTTCGGTCCGATGATGCCGTAGATCTCGTTCTTGTCGACCTCGAGCGTCACGTCGTCAACCGCGATGACCTCGCGATAGGTCTTTCGCAGGTGCTCGACCGCGACCACTCGTTCCATCTTTGGCGAAATGTACGGCAGGCCTGCGCGCTGGAAAAGGGCCGCCCCTCCCGCATTCCACGGGCGCGTCGCCGCCACGCGCGATTGCATCCGCCGTCGTAGCTGGAAGCGGCCTGTACGGGCGCGTCGCCGACGCGCCCCATTGCATCCACGGTCGTGGCCGGCAACCGACCAGCGAACGTCGATCCCTGTAGTCACAAATGACATCGGCCCCCGGTGATTGGCCTGTACGGGCGCGTCGCCGACGCGCCCCATTGCATCCACCGTCGTGGCCGGCAGCGGAGCAGCGAACGGTCGCTCCCTGGCGTCACAAATGACATCGGCCCCCGGTGATTGGCCTGTACGGGCGCGTCGCCGACGCGCCCCATTGCATCCACCGTCGTGGCCGGAAACGGAGCAGCGAACCTCGGTCCCTGGCGCCACGAATGACATCTGCCCCCGGCGATTGACATCTCCGCGCACGAGCACTACGATCGCGCCTACCCGCTGGCCTACTGCGAACCACAGACTACGAACTACGAACTGTCCACTGTCCACTGTGAACTGTGAACTAACATGCGCCGCCTCATCGTCTGCTCCGACGGCACCTGGAACACCGCCGAACGCGAGTCCTCCGGCATGCCTCGCGCGTCCAACGTGGTCCAGCTCGCGCGCGCCCTCCTCCCCGTCAACTCCCGAGGAGAGCCGCAGATTGTCTTCTACGACCCGGGCGTCGGCACCGGGAACTTCGTCGACAGGTGGACCGGGGGCGCCTTCGGCGCCGGTCTCGACGACAACGTTAAGGACGCCTACCGCTTCCTCGTCCACAACTACGCCCCCGGCGACGACATCTACTTCTTCGGCTTCAGCCGCGGCGCCTACACCGTCCGCAGCGCCGCCGGCCTCATCCGCAAGTGCGGCATCCTGCGCCGTACCGACGCGGGCCTGCTCGACGACGCCTTCAAGATCTACCGCAAGCTCGACCCCACCCCCGACACGCCCGAAGCTGTCAGGTTCCGCGCCGACCACTCGATCGATCCCATCCCCATCAGGTGCATCGGCGTGTGGGACACCGTCGGCGCGCTCGGCATCCCGATGAACCTTCCCCTCCGGTTCCTCAGCCGCCGCAACCACCAGTTCCACGACGTCCGCCTCAGCAGCAAGGTCGCCTACGCCTTCCAGGCCCTCGCCATCGACGAGCACCGCAGGGTCTTCGAGCCCACCATCTGGGAGCAGAGCGAGAGCGCCGAAAACCAGGTCTACGAGCAGGCATGGTTCCCCGGTGGCCACTGCGACGTCGGCGGCGGACACAGCGACGCGGGCCTCTCCGACGGCGCCCTGCTCTGGATGGCCGACCGGGCCCGCACCGCCGGCCTCGAGTTCGACGCCGCGTACGTGGCCGCGTTCCACCCCGACGCCTGCGCGGTGATTCACGACGTCCGCGGCTTCCCCTACCTGCGAAGAGCCCTTCGTCCCATCGGCCTCGCCCGCCGCGCGAACGAAACCCTCCACCCCACCGCCCTCGAACGCCGCGACAAGCTCCCCGACTACCGCCCCCGCAACCTCGAGGACTACCTCGCCCGCGAGCGCATGGCCCTCCCCGGCGACCTCGTCGCCCCAACCCCGGACCAATAGCTTGCGCGCCCGCGAACCAGTACCTCCTCGCCCGCGAACCAGTAGCCGCGGAGCTTTAGCGGGAACGTGCGGTTTGACGCACCCTGCGAATGGCTCCACCCCAAGTTAAGCCTCTCGATCCTCGTAGGCGAGCGTTGGGGTAGGATCGCGCGATGGAACGATCGCGGTGGCGAACGTTGGGGCGAGCCGTGAACAGGACCCTCGATCCACTCGCGGGACTCACAGACCACATACGCGTTCCGGAATGGGCCACTACCAGCTTTGGGGTTGGTGTTACGGGTGGCTTAGCTGGCCTCACGTTCTGGGCAATCACAGAATCGACGCGAGCGGGAATCTGGGGTGGCCTTGCAATAGCTGGGCTTTTGCTCGCGGTGTTAGCACTTAGAGCGGTGTACACGCTTGAACGAGAGCGAGAGCCTTCACTCGTGATAACACCCACCAAGCTCGATGCTTTTGCTCTCCCACAAGACGGCGCGGTCTTGAGCATTCATTCACCAGGTCTTGACTCTGTGGTGGACTGCACCGTGCATGTTCTGGAGCTTCTATGGGAGATTGGTGACATTTATAGCGACGGTGTTCTTCAAGAGCCGCATTGGAAGGCGATGTTCAAAAACGAAGACATCTATCTCCACTTTCACAACAAGGATGCGGCGCAGGCTACGCACACGTTCAAAGGAAGTACGGTCGCACTCGTAGCGTGGCGCGAAACAGGCGGCTTGCTAATGCGCTATCGATTGGGAAGCGTCGGCGGTAAGACCTATCCAGTACCGTCAGGCATCTGTGTTCTTGCCGTTGAGGTCGGAGCAAAGAACACGGGCTATCAGAAATGTGCATTCAAGATGTATGTCCCCGGTGGATCGAATGGGGAGATCAAGATCGAGGAGATAGAGTGGCACCAAAAGCCCGAAGCCACACTCTAGTTCTCGGCTGGAGTGGAAGCCCCTCTGCAGAGGGTACACGATAGGATTTTTCGAGATACTTTACTCGACAGGAGAGCGGATAGGCCTCAGGATGAGGGCGGAGGTGACGCCCATGAAGACGGCATCCGAGGTTCAGGTCATAAGATGCGCGAGGGGTTGGTGGCTGGCGCGGGACGAGGCTGTGGGGCTAGCGGCTACGGCCAAGAATGAAGCCGAGGCGAGGGAGCGTCTGAAGCAGGTCGTGGCAGTCTACGACCGAGTAATGGAGCGGGCGGGGGCTGAAAAGGCAGCTTGAGGCTAGGGTGCGTCAAGCCGTACGTTCCCGCTTTAGCTCCGCCCACTGCTCCAGTGGAACACAGGCGCCCCGCCTGTGAAAGGCTACGGCCCACAACCCTGCCCGACAGACACAAGGGGGGTCGCCATTCCAAGGGACGAGGCAGCCGCGCAATATTGGCGTTGTGTCGCACGACATCAAGTATTGTGCGAAGGCGACCGACCAACGATCAGGTCTGACTGGGCCATTTTGGACCATGCAAGCTCAGCCCACCGCTCTAGTTGAATTGCTGCACGATGCCTTCGGTGTTTCTCCGCAGCTGCCCCCTTATTGCTGGATCACAGGGGCGCTGTCGGAGAATCAAGGAGATTTTGGCCCAGCCATTGAGGTTGCGTTGAAAGCTGGCGCTCACCAAGATCTTGTCCGGCGATTACAGGAAGAGCACCCGCTTCATCGCAAGCACCGCTTGAACCACGATCACGGCCTACTCAACTTCTTCACGGAGGTGGAGGCTCTTTCATGGTCGGTCGAAATTGCGAAACTGCCACAACCGAGATTCATCGCGTCTCCTGGAGCTCCGGACCTCTTGGCGGGAGACTGGTGGATAGAGGCGAAGACAATTAACAAATCTGATGTCGCACGCGAATATGACGAACGCATCATGCGGCCTCTTCTCGAATCGGGAAGGATGGTGATGCGAGGACCCACGACGCGCACGCAGCCCCTTCCCGGACTGATTGCTAAATTCCAGGCGGGCCTGGACGACGGTTTACGTAAGTGGGATCGCCAGAACCGCACAGGCCAGCTGGCCATGTTCTACGACTGCGTCAACGTAGACTTCGGCACCTCGAAGGCGGACGCGCTGCGCGCAATCCGTGAATGGGCAAGGCGCGAGGAACAGGCTACCGGCGCGCGCATCGTAGTCGCTTGGAATTACGGATGGCAGAAACCCATCTACCCGGGCCTGTCCCTGTCTTAGTTCGAGGTTCGCGGTGCGCCGGCTGCATGGCGGTCGAATCGCCTTCTGTGGGCAGGAGTGTCCGGGAACCATGGTGCGGCTCCTTCGACTAAAGCCCCTCCAGCTTTACGCATCAACCGATGACGCCGCTGATTAGGGGCCTCTCAATTCCCAGCCAAACCTGCCACTCTCATCCCTGACCTTGTCGCGCCAACCTCAGGCACGCACCGTCCTAACTGCTGGCGTTCTGTGGAACGACACGTGCGTTCAGGCACGCACCGTCCTAACTGCTGGCGTTCTGTGGAACGACACGTGCGTTCCGCGAACCCCCGTGCTTGTGAAGCAAAGAACTTTGCCAATGTGATCCGCCCCGCTTGGAGATCGCGCGCAGCCCGTCCTACGCTCGTCCCATGCAGGTTCACATCACCACGCCAGCCCCCGGCCGCGACCCCATAGCATCGCGCCCCCGCGAAGAACCCAAAACTGCCGAGCAATTGAACCTGCGCCAACCGCGCGCCCTCCCCACCACACCCAGGCCATCGATCCCCGCACCCGATCCCCGTTTGATTGTTCTGCCCCGGGGTCAATCAAAGACAATCAAAGACAACCAAACGCCAGATTCTGCCGCGCCGTTCAGCGCGACCGTTCCGAATCTGGCGCAGAATTTCGTCGAAAATTCAAATCACAATCAAACAGCGCGCCGCGCGCTCGTCGCGGAACGCGATGGCCGCGCCCGTCCCGCCGGCTTCGGCGCCGCCGAGTACACCCGCGCCAGCCGCACCGCCTCCGCCCCCAGCTCCTCCCGCAGCGCCGGCGGCGAGAGCACCTCCACCGTGTCACCCCAGCTCCGCACCCACCGGCCAAGTTCCATCAGGCTCGCCACGCTGATCGTAAGCAGCACCCCGCCGTCCTCCAGCTCCTCGATCTCCTGCGATGGATGCCACCGCGACTCCTTCACCCGCCACGCCACCTTCGGCGCGAACCGCAGCCGGACCTGCGTCCCCTCCCCCCAGATGATCCCCCACGCCGACGGCAGCAGCCCGTCCACATCCAGCCCCTCCGGCAACTCGAAGTGCTGCGGCAGCATCTCCGCCGACACGATGCGCTCCACCTTGAACGTCCGCAACTGCTCGTGCGTCTGCGAGTACGCGATCAAGTACGTCGAAAAGCCCGCAGCGCTCGGCTCCAGGAAGTACGGGTCGACGACGACCTCCTTCGGCCGCGCCTTTCCCGCCGACTTGTACGACAGCCGCAGCGAACGCCCCTTCGCCCACGCCTCCGTCACCGCCATCAGGTTCCGCGAGAAGTCCGCGTCGAATGGCTTCCGCGACAGCGCCTCGGCCGATGCCTGCACCTGCGCCCGCACCGCTGCCGGCATAACCCCCGCCAGCTTCTGCAGTGCCGCCGCCCCGTGCGGCTCCAGCTCGTCGCTGTACCGCAGGAACAGCCGCGTCGCGATGAGCAGCGCTCGTGCTTCCTGCAGGTTCAGGTCCAGCGGCCCCAGCCGCTCCTCCGCCGCCAGCAGGTACCGCCCGTCACGATGGTCCAGGACCAGCCCATCCTCCCACTGCAGGACGTTCAGGTCCCGCTGGATCGACCGCACGCTCACGCCCGTGGCGCGCGCCAGCTCGGCCGGCGTGTACCCGGCCCTGCGCCCCCGCAGCAGCTCCTTCAGCCGGTTAAGTCGCACCGATCGTCGCATCGCGTCCATGTGGCCCCAATCGTACTTCGCCCCGAACCTCGCGCAAAACGAGTGTCAAACGCGACAGCATCTGTCGCAGCTCCCGCCCATCATGACCGTGACCCACTCACGAAGAGCCCGGAGGAGGCCCAACATGGCAGTCGTCGAAAACATCCAGGCATTCAAATACGAAGTCGGCGAAGAGGTCGTCGTCCGTCTCGAACCGGGTTCCGTGATCGAAACCAGCGCGCTTGATCTGCTGACCGGCGCCCTCCCGCTCTGGACCATCGCCGAGATCACCGCCCGCGATTTCGATAGCGGCCGCCCCGCCTAAACCATCACCTTCATCCTCGAGGACGACCACGTCACCACTATCGTCCCCGAGTCAGCCATCGAAGGCACCGCATGACACGTAGGGGCGGTCTCGCCTGCCGCAGCAGGGCAGCCTGCTGCGCCCTGCATCTGGGAGGGTTCAATGCTCGTTGTAGGGACGATCGCAGAGTCGCCACACGAGCCAGGAGACTGCTTGCCGCGTCCCGAACGGAGTTAGACGCGGCATCAGAAGGGGGATTGATCGATGCTCGGTCAGCTGTCGGCACGGCGCTGCATGCGCGCCAGGTCGTCCAGCCGCAGCCCCGTCACCCGCCCGCCCGCCGTCCGGTCGAAGGCCACATACGCCGCGTCCGAGTCCGGGAGCTGGATCGCGAAGAACCCGGGGTCGTCCGGGTCGCACGGCGTCAGCCGCACGCCGGTCTTCCACTTCCCCCACCGCGACGTCAGCACCAGCGCGTCGCCGTCGCGTTCCACATTTACTCGCCCGATGCGCGTCTGCGGCCGGAAGTTCGTCAGCGGCCCCGGCATCGGAAGCTCGTACATCCCGGGCGCCGTCGCCAGAAGTTCCGGATCGGTCGCCCGCGTCCCGTACGGCGCATCCTCGATGCCCAGCACCGCCCGGATGATCCGCCCGGAACACAGGCGCCGGCTCGTCCATCATGATGTTCAGGTGCTGCACGATGCCGATGTTCGCCTCCGGCAGCACGTCCAGGTGCGAGTTCCACCCCCCGAAGTACGCCCCGCCGTGTCCCAGCATCGTCTTCCACGACAACGGACGCTCGCTCGTTACCCGCAGCGGCGTCCGCGCGATCGACAGCCCCCAGCTCGTCATCCGCCGGTCATCGCCGCAGTGCGCCGACGTCATCGCGTCGAACGTCTCCGCTCGCACGATCCCCGTCCCGCGCCGCAGCAGCGCCGACGCGTACTTCGCCATATCCGGCACCGTCGACTGCACGCCGCCGGCTGCCCGCATCCCCTGGTTGAAGTCGGCCGTGAACTTCCCCCGGATGTTGTGCCCGTCCACAGTAGGCTCGTCCTTCACGACCACGCCCGCGCGCTCAAGCTGGAAGCGATTGTCTTCGTTGGGGGGCCGGTGATAGCAGGTCGTGATCCGCTCGTCGTTTTGGTCCAGGATGTCCGTCGACGCCATCGCCAGCGGTCCCCAGATGCGCCGCTGCATCACGTCCTGCAGCGAAGCCCCTTCCGCCCGCACGATGATTTCTCCCAGCAGCCCGTAGCCGTTGTTGCAGTACGCCCACTTCGATCCGGGTTCGACCTCAACAACAATCCCGCTTGGGTACAGTGTGGAGAAGTCGCCGGGCGTGCTCACCGCCGCCCGGTCCGGATTCGCCGCGTCCGCCAACCGTTCCCGCGTCGGCGCCTCGCCGATGCCCGACGTGTGCGTCAGCAGGTGCCGCAGTGTCATTGTCTCCGCTGGCCCGTGAAACGTCACCTCGGGCAGCAGCTCGACGACGCGCCGGTCCAGCGCGAGCTTCCCTTCGTCGAAAAGCGCCATCGCGCACAATCCGACCATCGTCTTCGTGATCGACGCGATCCGCTGCCGCCGCTCCGGCCCCATCGGCTCCGTCGACTCGACGTCGGCGTGCCCGAACCCTTCGCAGAACACCAGCTCGTCGCCCTGCACCACGCCGATGCTGATCCCCGGCACGTGATACGCCGCGATGACGTCAGCGGCCGCCTCGCGGATGCGGCTCGCCATTGCGGCGTCAGTGCTTGCCATGTGTTCCTCCGTGGGAGGAAGCGTACGCCGGGTGCGGCCTCTGGTCTAGCGCTTGCCCGGCCCGTAGACAGCGCGTCCCGGGAACGCACCCGTGTGCTCGCCGTCCCGGAGCACGGGCGTCCCGTTCACGACCACATCCCGTACGCCAACAGCGTAGCTGTGTGGCGCCTGGTACGTCGCCGTGTCCGCCACCGTCGCCGGATCGAAGACGACGATGTCCGCGTAGGAACCTGCTTCGAGCCGCCCCCGTCGGTCCAGCCCAAGGTTGTCCGCCGGGAACCGCGTCAGCCGCCGGATCGCCTCCGCGAGCGGCACGAGCTGCTCGTCGCGCACGTAGTGTCCCAGCAGCCGTGCGAACGTCCCATACGCACGCGGGTGTGTCGATGCATTGAGAAATGCGCCCTCTGCCGCCGTCGAAGGGGAGTCCGACCCGAACGCCATCCATGGCAGCGCGACCTGCTTCCGCACGTTGTCCTCGGAGATCATGAAGTACGCCGTCGTCACCCGCGATCGGTCCTTGACCACCAGGTCCATGATCGCGTCGATTGCATCCACGCCCATCATCGCCGCGATCTCGGCCAGAGTCTTCCCCTGGTACCCGCGGTTCTCTTCCTTCCGCACCGACAGCACCAGCACGTTATCCGCGCCGCCGCACCGCCCGTACAGGTTCTCCCAGCCGTCGTCCGATCCCTCGATCGTCGCGCGGATCTCATGCCGGGTCGCCACGTCCGCCAGCCGTTCGAACAGCTTCAGCGGCCCGCCGTCGTGAAACCACGGCGGGATGCAGTTCGAAAGGCCGGTCGCCCCCGCCGTGTATGTGTACATGTCTGCCGTGATCGGCTCGCCAGCCGCACGCGCCGACTCCACCATGTCGATCGCGCCATCCAGCTTGTCCCAGTTCGCGGTCCCCGCCGCCTTCAGATGGTAGATCTCCGCTGCCACGCCGCCCTCGCGGCTGATCCGCACCAGCTCATCAATAGCGTCCAGCAGGCCGTTGCTCTCGTTCCGCATGTGCGAGATGTACTTCCCGCCATACGGCGCCGCGGCCCTGCACAGCTCGACCAGCTCCGTCGTCGAAGCGAAGAACGCCGGCGGGTAGATCAGGGACGATCCGATGCCCAGCGCCCCGGCCGACATCTCGTCACGCACCAGCCCCCGCATCACGTCCATCTCCGCCTCCGTCGGCGGCCGATTGTCCTGCCCCACGGCGTACATCCTCAGTGTCGTCGCACCGATGTAGGACGCGATGTTCTGCGAGATGCCTGCCTGCTCGGCGTACTGCAGGTACTCCGCCAGCGAATGCCACGGGACTTCGACCGGCATCTCGCCTTCGAGCATGCTCTTCTTCATCCGCGCCTGCATGTCAGGTGTCAGCGGGCCCATCGAATGCCCCTCGCCGAACACCTGCAACGTCACGCCCTGCTTCAACTCGCCAAGAGACCGAGGATCTTGAAGGATGGTCATGTACGAGTGGCTGAGCATGTTGATGAAACCGGGCGCAACGGCCATGCCGGTCGCGTCGATTTCGGTTCCGCCGCGAGCATCCGCAAGCCCCCCAATCGTCGAGATCCGGTCGCCCGAGACGGCAACGTCCGCCACGAGCGGTGGCTGGCCACTCCCGTCGTACACGGTCCCGTTGCGAACGATGAGGTCGAAGGTTTGCGTGGGCCCGCCGCTCATGCGCCGTCCTGGCGCCACCGTACGTCGTACACGCGGACCGGATCCTCAAACCCGCGAAGCTCCGCCGCGCCCTTGTCCGCAAAGAGCAGGCCTTTCCCGGCGACCAACTGCCGGACGACGTCGGTCGTGAGTATCTCCCCCGGCTCGGCCCGCGCGCACACGCGCGCCGCCAGCTGGACCGCCGTCCCAAAGAGATCGTCTCCCTCCGCGACCGGTTCGCCGGCGTTGATGCCAATGCGGATCGAAACGGGCGTTTCGGGTTCCGCGTCATTCCGTTGCAGGAACGCTCGCTGGATGTCTATCGCGCATTCAACCGCGCCGGACGCGGTTGGAAACGACGCCATGATCCCGTCGCCCGTGTGCTTCACTCTCCTCCCGCCGTGCCGCTGTAGTGCCAGCTCCACGATGTCGTTGTGCATCCGCACCAGCTCTTGTGCCCGCGCATCGCCCAGCCGCTGCGTGAACGCCGTCGACTCTTGCATGTCCGTGAACATGATCGTGCGGAACGCCACGCCGCCGTCAGCCGAGCCGTCCGCGTGGCGGTGCTGCTGCTGCTTGGCCAGCGCGTCCTCCGGCCGCACACCCACGAAGTCAGTGAACGTATTCAACGTCGCCCGCAGGTCTCCCATGTACGGCGACAGCGACTCTCCAGGGAGGATCGCCAGGTGAGCGTTCGGGATTGCGGCCGCCACCCGCTTCGATACCTCGATGTCCAGCATCGAGAAATCTCGGCGATGGACGACGAGCGTCGGCGCCTGGATGCGCGGCAACAGCGCACGCACGTCGTTGCCTTCAGCATTGTCCCAGCATCGCCGGAACGTTTCGTACGCCATGCTCCCCTGCATGTACTGCGCCATCCGGTGGGCCGCCTCGCCGGAGTCCCAGCCGAACACGGTGTGGGCCAGCGTCTCCGTGAACAGGTTGTAGTCCAGGTCGCGCAGCCGGTCGAGCGCCTCCTGCGTCGAGTTGTCCCGGGTGTTGTCCTCGGCGCTTGGCACCGGACACCACAGGATCAGGTGCGAAACGCGCTCGGGGTGCTTCACGGCGTATGTGATGGCGATCTGCGCGTTGAAGTACAGCCCGAACAGCACGAACCGGTCCAGCCCCAGCCGGTCGACAACGGCCTCGAGGTCCAGGATGTGCGTGTCCAGGTTGATGTGGTCGACGTCGCGAGTCGAAAGCCCGGCGCCCCGATTGTCATAACGAATGATCCGGAACGTCTCGATGAGGTGCTCGTAGTAGTGACGCCACTCCGGTATCTCCCACTCCTCCTGGACGTTGCTCCAGGGCAGGGCGGGTGGGGGATTCACCAGCGGGATCCCATCTCCCACGGAGGCGTAGGCGATGCTCACGCCATCGGCCGTCGTTGCGTACTCGATGCGGCGCTCCATGGAACCAGAGTAGCAGGAAACGAAGGGGCGCTCGCCAGAGGATCACCCGTGCATTTCTCGCAACCTGATCCCCTTCGGGCCGAAAACCGAAAGGCCCACCGCACGGGCGGGCCGGAAGTGCATGCTGGCGACCCCGAAGCGATTCGGGCTTCCAGCAAACTCCCGCCTGAACTCCAAGACCCCAGAATACGCCGATGGCACATGACGGATTGTCCCGAGCGCGGTCACTCCGATTCACACGCAGGGCCCGGAACGCCGAGCAGTGCGCCTCCCAGGCTCCGGTTGCAGCAGGATGCAGTTCGCCGTAGCATTCAGCCCTGCAAGGAGGGGTCGCCAGGTGAGCCTCCACGAACCGTACTGTGACGAACAACACACGGCCCGCCAGCACTGCAACGATGCCCGCAAGTTGACGGACCACGAGGCGGGACGCACATCCGTCGCGGAGGTGCCCCGAGCCGCTCATGGCAAGTGGTGTGACGAGCGCCATCCAAGCTTCGAAGAATGTAACACGCGGGCGATTGACGGCGGAACAGCCGCAGACATTGCTTTACGCCTATCGTGCGATGGGGAATTGCCATCTGCTACCGCAATCGCCGAGGCGATTCGGTCTGAGGCTCGCGATGCGTCTCTGCCCAAGTTATCTGAACCGGGTGCCAACACGCTCCACGTCGCTCCACGCTTCCTTGACACGCCCGACCTTGCTGGGGCATGCCGCGGTCTTGTGTGGTTCCTGATCGTGCTGCTATATCCCGTCAGCGTCTTTCTTGTTCATTTTCCGCTGCTTCTAACCGACGTGTTCGAGGAGCGGCCGCCCACCGCGTTTGACGAAGCGCGACCGCTGCGGTGGGTGGGTTCGATGAACCCAATCGGCATCGTCTTCACGCTGTTGTTTGTGCTCGTCTTCGCATTTTGGACCGTGATTCATGCGGCACTAGTCCCGTTCGTAATGGCCACTAGTTGGCTCTGGCACAAATCTCGATGGTGGCGGCCCATCGCGATGATTGTTGGCGTTCCCGCCGCAGCACTCGATGGAGCCATCTACTTGGGGTTTGAGCGACTGTGGTCGCCCTCTCGAAGCTCGTTCGTGCCGGCCTATCGTGCATGGCCAGATTCGTGGGAATGGCACAACGCGCAGCGATTCACCAAATGGAACGAACTTGACCTCTACGGAGGAGACCTTTCAGGATATGAGCATCGCGCTGCCTACATCCGAGTGGCGCCCGGCGAGCGAGCGGCATCGAAGGACGCTGGCCACGCCACGGGCATGGAGCAACAACCGACGACTATACCTACACTAATCTGCGTGCGATGCCGCCAGGAACTCACACTCCGCGAGCGAGTGCTCGGTTTCAACACGCATGAACGGTGCCCGTCGAAGAAGTGAGACACCCGGGCACACGCTGACCAAGCGAGCAGCAAACCGTCCTGACATTTTCCTACCTTCCGCAAACGGGAGTCAACTGAGAAGAGCTGGCGACCCCGAAGGGATTCGAACCCTCGATCTCCACCGTGACAGGGTGGCATGTTAGACCGCTACACCACGGGGCCGTAGTGCCTTACCCAGCGCCCATGGGCGGTTAGGGTAGCTCCAGTCTAGTAACGGCTTCGTAGGGTGTCAATCGCCGGGATCGGCTTGTTCACTCCGCGAGCCACTGCTCGTAGTGGTACTGCGCCAGGCTGCCCGGCAGTCCCGGGCGCCTGTTCTTCACCGTCGACCACGCGGCCGAGTACCCGACGCTCGTAAAGAGTTCAGTCATCGGGCGCTGGGAAATCATCAGCTTCTGTGCGTCCTGAAGAGTCCTGCGTCTCTGTTCGCGGTTCGTCTCCCCCCACGATCGCTCGATGAGTGAATCCGTCGTCCCGTCAGCAAAGGCGAACGGACTGCCCGTTTCGTCCGGCCCGCGCGAGTGAAAAAACCGCAGCGGAATGTCCGGCGTCTCGTAAGGAGCATGGCTCACGAGCGTGACCTGGAACGCCCCGCGCCGAAAATTCGTGAACCACACCAGAAGGTCCAACGGCTCAAGCTCCAACACGATTCCGACCTGTAACAGCTGCTCCTTCAGCAGCCCGGCCAGGTCCAGAAGCGCCGGCGCGTTCACCACCTGCATCCGGAAGCTCGCGCCCTCGGCGGCGGCGGTCGCGAGCAGTTGGCGTGCTGCCGCCCGCCGCTCCTCCATCGGCGCCGGGCCTCCAAACGCGTTCCGCACGTCATCGTCACCGAGTGACCAGTATCCATCAGCAAGGTGGGGATTCACCGGCCCCAGGATCCGCCCGTCCCCCGAAGCGATGTCCCGAATCATCGCATCGCGGTCCAGCGCGAGGTCCATCGCCCCCCGGACGCGCGGGTCGTGCAGCGGCGGAACGTCCATCCTGAACCCCAGCGCCAGCCATGACAGGCTCGGTTCCGCTGCCACCTCGATGTCGCCGTCTTCATCCGCCAGGCCCAGGACATCTCGTCGTGACCCGGCCGGTACCGCATCGACCGTGTGGTTGCGCAGCGCTTCCTGCTTGGCCTTGTCGCTGCTGAAGACCTGCCACTCCATCGCGTCGAGGTAGGGGATTGGCGTGCGGAAGTAGCTCGGGTTCCGCACAATGCGCGCGCCATCTGGTGGTGCGCTGCGCGCCAGCTGAAAAGGTCCGCTGCCGACGGCCGCCTCATAGAGGCTCAGTTCCTGCTCGATGAGTTCCTTCGCCAGAATGGCTCCTGCCGAGATGTCACCCAGGTATGCCAGCGAGTAGACGAATGGACGCTTGGTCGTTACGCGCACAGTCTTCGCGTCCACGGCCTCGACCCGATCCAGTACCGTCGAATGAAACGTCTTCGTCGTGGCTATCGGGTTGTTCCTGAACCGCTCGATCGACTGCACTACGTCGTCTGCCACAAGTTCTCGCCCGCGTGTTGGCTCAAGGTCGTGGAACTTCACACCCGGCCGCAGGTTGAAGAGATACGTCGTTGCGTCCGGCTGCTCGACGCCCTCGGCCTGGTCGTAGATGATGCTGTCGTCGCGTGGATCGACGTGCAGCAAGTAGCCATAGAGCCGTGCCGTGATCGCGAGTCCCGTGCCCGCCTCTGTTTGCGGGTCGAGTCCGGAGAAAGGCAGCGTCGTGCCTGTTCGAAGGGCGCCTCCAGCTCGAGGCGCGGCGATAGCCGGTGGTTCGTCGTCCCTCCCACACGTCCACGCCGCCGCTCCCGCTGCGGCAACAAGCCCTCCCGCTAACGCACGGCGCCGCGAAACGCGCGCTCGCGTGTACGTCCACCAGTAGCCGCGATCGGTCATTGAAGCCTGTCGGGAGCTGCCGCGCGCCTGATGCATCGCACGGTAGCAGAGGTTGTTGCCATTGTAACGCCGCGTCTTCCGTGGCACGCGTCAGCCCCGGCCGATCGACGGCCGCTCCCCGCTTGACACTGTTAGGCCGCATGTTATCGTGCGCTGACGAAAGTGTCAGCGGAAAGGCCCAACGTTGCCATTTCAGAAGCCAGACGGCGTAGATCAGCACATTCTCAGCATCCTTGAGCAAAATGGCCGCGCGACCAATCGGGAGATCGCGGAGTCTGTCGGCGTCTCCGAGGGAACCGTTCGAAACCGCATCGAGCGCTTGATCAAGGACGATGTGCTCCGGATCGTCGGTGTCACTAACCCGGCCCGGCTGGGCTTGAACACGGCCGCAGTCATCAGCATCTCCGGGGAGTTGTCCCGTATCACCGATATCGCCGAGAGCATCGCCGAAGCTCAGGGAGTCGTGTACGTCGGTTACACCACGGGCAACGCCGACATCATCGCCCTCGCCTTTTTCCCCAGCAACGACGACCTGACTGACTTCATGACCAAGACACTGGCCGCCATTCCAGGCATCCTGAAGGCCGAGACCAATATCATCCTCAAACCCGTTCGCAGTCTCTTCCCCGCTTCGCCGGTCAGCGTCCTCAGTCGCGGCATCCACGCAGTCGGCGCGAAGAACTGAACCCCCGGATCACTTGCCGGATGCGGCCCGCTGACGGATCATCACGTTGGACGCTGCCACCGACTACGGAGACGAAATGATCGATAGAATCGGCACGGAGCCGGCAAAGAAGGTCACCACCTACGACCACGACCACAATGAGAACGGTTGGCTCCTTGAGCTGTTCAAAGACGGCGACAAGACCGTCGCCTATCTCACTGTCGCAGCACCTGGCGCGTTCAAGGGCTACCACCTCCACCGCATGCGCGTTGCCCGCTACGTCTGCGTTCGTGGCCGGATGAAGATCATCCTCTACAGCGGCGGCCCCGGCTGGAAGCGAGAGGAGCACATCCTCGATGCCGCGACCCCGACTCGCCTCTTCATCCCCATCAACGTTGCCACCGGCCTCGAGAACATCGGCGAAGAAGAGGGTTGGCTCATCAACTACCCCGATCCTCCCTACGACCCGAGCTTGAAGGACGAGCAGGTCGAGTACACCCAGGCCGAGCTAGAAGCAGGAGTCGTGAAGTGACTTCCCACGCTGAAGCAGGCTCCGCATGGCACACGCTCTCGGCCGGGATGCGCCAGCTCGCGGTCGAGAGCGTGTGCCATCAGCGATGCTTACACCGCGAAGTGCACGTGGGCGGTCACCGACCTGACCAGCGGCGAGCACATCGGCCACGACGAGCACGACGTCATGCCTACCGCCTCCCTCATCAAAGCGCCGGTCCTCACCACCCTCTACCAGGCCGTCCAGGAAGGCAGGCTCAACCTCGAAGATCGTGTGACCTACGGTGAGCAGCACCGCGTCCTCGGCTCCGGCGTCCTCGCCCGCCTCTCCTACGGCGTCGAGATGTCCGTGCGCGACGCCGCCATGCTCATGATGATCATCTCCGACAACTCTGCCACCAACATGTGCATCGACCTCGTCGGCCTCGACAATGTGAATGCCCTGATGCACCGCCTCGGCCTGAAAGACACGCGGCTGTTTCTGCGACTGGGCGACCGCTCCGCCGGTCTCGACGCTCGCAAGATGTCCGTCTCCTCCGCTTCCGATATATGCGCACTCTTCGGCATGATCGGCCGCCACGAGGCCGTGTCACCAGATGCCTCTGAGGACATGCTCCGCATCATGCGGCGCAGCGACTACCGCCACGAACTGTCGCGCAATCTCCCCTGGAATGAGATGAACATGCTCGACGAGGATCCGAAGCAAGCCTGGGTCGCCGAAAAGGGCGGCTCGTTCCTGAACGGCGTCCGCACGGGTGCCGCCGTCATGAAGGGCCCCTCCGGCTCGTTCGCCATGGCCGCCTTCTGCGAGGGCGGCACCGGCCCCGGCACCGGCCCCGGCACCGGCCCGCAACGCCGAAGGCAACGTCACCCTTGGCGCCCTCGGCAAGGTCGCCTGGAAAGCCCTCGCCTTGTGAGTGCGCGCTGCCCCGTACCCGTACGGACAGCTCTTTTAGACCTGTCCTGCAAGTGTGTGCGCGCTGCCCCGTACCCATACGGACAGGCCTTAGACCTGTCCTGCAGGTGTCGTCTGAGGGCGCAGTTCTGATTCGATGCGCTCCAGCGCATCGGTCACCTGCGGTGACTCGCCCCCATCCACCTCGGCAATCGCGTCGAGGAACGCCACGTCGTCCTTCAGCTGCACCCACGCCGCCCGCAGCCCGTCCGACCCGATCTCGAACGCCCCCTTCAGCGTGTCCAGCAGCGACCGCAACGACTGTCGCCGTAGCTTGTAGTCCACCACCGCCTGCCGCATGCGCGCCACCAGCATCCCATCACCCTCCGCGCCGTCGTGTGAGCCAGCGCCAGCCGCGCCCACAACGCGCGCCGGCGCGCCGACCACCGTCACGTTTGGCGGAACGTCGTGCACCACCACCGCGTTTGCCCCGATCCGCGCGTGGTCGCCGACGCGCACCGGCCCCAGGATCTTTGCCCCGGTCCCGATGTGCACTTCATCCCCGATCGTCGGCCCCTCCGCGCTGAATCCATACTTCCTGCTGTTTGAGAGTCCGATCGTCACCCAGGGATTTATCTGGCAATGCTTCCCGATCCGCGTCCGCCCATCGATCACCACGTTGCCATGCGTCATCATCAGCCCCGGCCCGATCTCCACCGCGTTCCCGATCGATACGCCGAACAGCGCTCGGGAAAGCACATCGCAGGCCACCGGCAAGGCGGGTATCCGAGCCGCCCGAAGCCGCTTCTTGACCCGAAATAGCAGGATCGCCAGCCACGATTCCGCGAACGCGATGAAGAACCAGCGCTTTACCCGCGCGCCGCGATTCGCCCAGACCGGCGCTTCCGGGATCGCCGAGAAAGAGAAGGGAACGTGCGCGTCGAAGTCCTGCGTCAGGTCGCCCTTCATGGCGTCCTCACTTGCGCAGCGATGGCCGCCGCCATACGGAGATCATCATGTCCGCCTGTCCGGGCCGCTTGCGGGCGTAGCCATCAAGCGCGCGAAGCATGCGGTTCGCCGCCGCCTCCGGCAGCCGTCCCAGCACACTCTTCCACCCGAACAGCAGCCAGAGCAACGAGATCCCCGTGCAGCGCTCAAGTGCGAGCGAGTCGCCCCCCAGTGATCGCACGTACCGCAGGTTGCCCTTCACGTTGTGATCCTCGGGCGTTTGCCAGTATCGCCGCCATGGCGGCCGTGGCCGTCCCAGCTTCCACTTCACGCGGTCGATTGCCCTCCCCAGCCTGCACGACACGCTCTCGAAGTTCGCCAGCGCGATCACCACTCGCCCATCGGGCTTGATGATGCGTGCGGCCTCCCGCATGAACGCGTGGCCGTCCACGAAATGGTCGAGCGATCCCTGGCAGATCACACGATCGAACGTATCGCTCGCAAACGGCAGATCCTCCGCGATGCTGCGCACCATCAGCGCCGTGCTCTCAGGCTGAACCCATCGCCCCAGCCCGATCATCTCCATCGACGCTTCCGCGCCCACGGAGAAGCACCCCCGCTCCGCGATCCGCATCGACACCTTCCCCGTTCCGCACGCGACGTCCAGCACGCGGCCGCCGGGCACCTCCGTCGCGAGGGCGACCATCGTGTCTTCGATCGCCCGATAGATGAACTGCGAATCGCGCCCATCGCTCGCGATGAAGTCCTCAATGGAATACGACAGGTCGAACTCGGGCGCGGGCGCGGGCGGCCGTTTTGTGTCTATGCTCATCGCCTTATCGTAACCAACTATGCAGCGGCGCGTTGGTTCGCACTGACAACCGTAGCGCGGGCCTTCGAGCGCGCGCTGCCTCGATCCCGCCCCGAGCGACTTCTCACTCCGACCGTCCGGCTTCGCTTCGCGCGTTCGAGCCGCGTTCCGAGGACCCATTCGCGCCGGCCGCCAACGCTACATGCTCCGGCCGGCGGTGCTCCGCTTCTTTCACCACGCCCAGCACCACCTCGAACTCCTCGAACCCGCCGAACAACGGCGCCAACCAGCGCTCGAAGCGATACTGCGACCCCCGGCTTCCGTTCGCGAGCTTCTCGATGAACTGCGCGAATGGCCCGCGCGCCAGCGCCAGCCCCGCATCACCCTCATCCCGCCCGCCAGCCACACGCAGCCGCGCCCGTTCCACCGTGAAGCAGGTCGTCGAATGCGCATCCCACGGTTTGCTCCGCGGGTCGTAGTAGTTGAACGTGTTCAGCGTCAGCAGTGGCTTCGGCCGTGGGTCGCGCGACGCCGCGATCGCCGACGACGCATGCGGCAGCCGGAGATGTATCAGCGCCCCCGGCTTGCTCACCCGCCACAGCTCGTCCAGCGTCTCGGCGATGTCCCCACGCCGTGCGATCGCGTCATCTACGAACAGTTCGTCCACGCTGCCGTCCTTGAACGGGAGCCGCGGACTGCACTCCGAGATCATACTCACGCCCGGCAGCGCGGCCGGCCCGATCCGGATCGCCCGCGCCGCGCGCTTCGCCCGGCCCGTGAAGTCCAGCCTGATCATCATGGCGCCACCGCCTGCGCCACCTTCAACCGCTGCTGCTCCTCCACGCGTAGCGCCAGCAGCGCCTCCACCCGCGCCAGGTATCCATGTACGACCTGTTGTGGCGTGCCCTCGTCCGTGATGCGCCCCTGCTCCAGCAGCACCGCCCGGTCGCAGAACTTTGGCACGCTTAGCATGTCGTGCGTCACCAGCACCAGCGTCACACCCTGCGACCGAAGTCCGTGGATGTGGTTCATGCACTTCTCCTGGAACTGCGCGTCCCCCACCGCCAGCACTTCGTCGATGAGCAGGACCTCTGGCTTCACATGCACGGCCACCGAAAACCCCAGCCGGAAGAACATGCCCGACGAGTATGTCCGCATCGGCTGGTCGATGAACTGCCCCAGCTCCGAAAACTCCACGATCTCTGGGAGCACCGCGCGCGCCTCCGCCAGCGTCAGTCCAAGCAGCACCGCGTTCAGCAGCGCGTTCTCTCTGCCCGTGATCTGCGGATGGAACCCCGAGCCCAGCTCCAGCAGCCCCACGACGCGCCCGTTCGTGATCACTTTGCCCGACGTCGGTGGCGTGATCCCCGCCATGATCCGCAGCGTTGTGCTCTTCCCGCTCCCGTTCGGCCCCACGATGCCTACGCTCTCGCCTCGCCGCACCCGCAGCGTCACATTGTCCAGCGCTACGAACGGCCGCCGCGCGGTCGAAAGGAACCGCGGCAGGTGAAGCACCATCGACTTCACGTCTGAGGCTTCCTTCTGCAGCGACAGCGAGTAGTGCTTCGAAACTCCGTCGAACACCAGCGCCACGTCGCCCCCGATGTCAGAGCGCATCGGCGAAGCCTCCCTGCATCTGCCGGAACGAGAACGAGCCCAGCAGCGCGAACCCGCCCGCAAACGCCAGTGCGGGCAGCATCGACACTCCCGGAACCTGGTTCTGAAGGAACAGGTCCCGCCATCCCTCCACGAGGGACGCCATCGGGTTCAGCGCCAGGATCCAGTCGTGGTACTTGTCCGGCACGATCGATAGCGGGTAGATCACCGGCGTCAGGTAGAACCAGATCAAGCCCACAAATACGTCCGTCAGGTGCTCCAGGTCCCGGAAGTACACGTCCAGCGACGCGATGAATAGCACGATCCCCATAATCAGCACCGCCTCAACGGCGATCAGGTAGGGGATCCCGACGATCCACGTCCAGTTCGGCGTATACCCGCTGACCGCCAGCAGGATGATCAGCACCGGTATCGAGAGCGCGAACTGCACGCCGTTGTTCAGCACTGTCGCGAACGGCAGCACGAATCGCGGGAAGTACACCTTCTTGATGAGCGCCCCGTTCGACGCGAAGGAACCCACGCATAGCGTCAGAGACGTCTGGAACCACGTCCACGGGAACAGCGCCGCAAGCAGCACCAGCCCGTAGTCCTCGACGTCGATGCGGATGAACTTGCTCAGCACGACGTACAGCACCGCGCCTTGCAGCAGCGGCCGGATCAGCGACCACAGATAGCCGAAGATCGTGTCCTGGTACCGCAGCTTTAGTTCACGGAACGTCAGGAGATAGAGCAGATCGTACGCCCTGCGGACCTGCCGGTTCATAGCCAACGCGCTCGACCTCAGACTGCCGGGCCGCTCTCTTTGGCCTCGATAATCGGCCTCGTGCCCAGTCTGCGGGCCAGCGTAACACATCCGTTCGATACGGGATTGATAAGCGCGTGGTCGGGATGCCCTAATCCAGCGCGGCGCGAATGCGTTCGGCGAGGGCGAACCGCTCTTCGAACGGGGTGGCAGGCTGATCTCGGGCCAGGATATGTGGCGCCTGGCCCGGGTAAATCGATGCGATATGCATGTGGTAGTGACCGACGCTCTGCCCGGCGGCGATGCCGTTGTTTTGGAAGATCCCCAAGCCCGCGGGCGAGAACGCTCGTTGCACAGCAGACGCCAGCCGATGGACATGGCGTGCCACCGAAGCTGTCTCGTCAGGGGTCAGGTCGAGAAGCGTTGGCGCATGCCTCTTCGTAATAACCACCAGATGCGGTGTGGCGATCTGGCGCGGCAGGATAAATGCGAACGTATCGGCGAGATCCTCGATGATGGCGCACTTCGTGCCCGCCGACGTCTCGCCCTGTTCCACATTCTCGCAGAAAGGGCAGGTTGCGCGTTGGGGGACTTCGATTGCCATCTCCCGCGCCCTAACAGACCGCCGTCTCGACCACCTGCTCGCAGGTCGACACTTCCTTCACCTCGACGGTCCCCACCATCCCGAACGGCTTCACGTACTCATCGACCTTCGACTGCTCGGCCGCCTCCAGGACCAACATCATCCGGTGCTCGCCCGGGTGCACTACGTCCGAGTGGATCTTGATCCCAAACTGGTCGGCCGTCGGCTGGGTCACGTGCTTCCCCAGCATCAGCATCATCTCGCGGTTCTTGGTAGGGCAGGTCTCTGCCGTGTGTCTGTGCTCGACTAAGTAGAGGGGCATGTAGATCTCCTTGGTTTCCTGGCACATCTCAGTGTGGCGGATCGTGCCTACTCGACCAAGGATTGCCGCTTGCTGCGCAGCGCTCGTCGTGCCATCTCCACCGCCGCGATCTCGTCCAGCGAACCTTCCATCACATGCCGCTGGCGCGCCTCCGTGACGTGCAGATAGATCTGCGTCGTATTCGGGTTGCTGTGTCCCAGCAGCTCCTGGACGACACGCAGCTCCGCCCCGTTGTCCAGCAGGTGTGTCGCAAAGCTATGCCGCAACAGGTGCGGATAGACCCGCTCGTCCAGGCCTGCCTTGCGCGCGTACTTCCGCACCAGGATCTGTATCGCCCGCTGGCTCAACCTCGTCCCGAACCGGTTGACGAAGACCGCGGTGGTTTCGTTCCCCGCTGGCCCTCCGGCCTTCAGGAGTGCCGCCCGCCCCTCTCCCTCCAGGTACGACTCCAGCGCCGTCCGGGCCGGCTCCCCGATGACCGCGATGCGCTCCTTGTTCCCCTTGCCCCGCACGCGGATCGCCCGATGGGCAAGATCCATGTCGTCTACATCAACTCCATGAGCTTCCGAAACCCGCAGCCCGCTTGCGTACATCACCTCCAGGAGGGCCCGATCCCGCAGGTTGCCCGGCCGTGTGCCGGTCGCCGCATTGATCAGCGCTGTCATGTCGTCCAGAGTCAGCACGTGTGGCAGCCGCCGTGCCTGCTTCGGCCCGCTCACCAGCGCGAGCGGGTCGTCGCGCATCTCGCCTACCAGCCGCAGCCAGCGGTAGAACCCCTTCACGGTGCTCACCCGCCGGGTGATCGACCCCTGCGCCACCCCGGCGTCCTGCATCTCCGCGATGTACGCCCGGAAGCGCGACCGCACGATGCCAGTCAGGCTTACGCCGCCTTCATCGAGCCACTCGAGGTAGTGTCGAAGGTCGGTCTGGTAGTTGCGTAGCGTGAACGCCGAGAGGTTCCGCCCGCCGGCAAGATCCGCGAGGTAGCGCTGAATCAGCGAGTCGGTTGCCGGGGCGACTTCGCCCCCGGCTTGGGGCCTTGGCGCAGGGGAGACGTGCTTCATAGTGCGATCATCCCGAATCGTGACCCTCGTGACCATAAGGGAAACCCCGACGCATCGAAGCTGGCCGGCTGCGGCCCTAGCCTGGAAGATGGTGCATTCGTACCTCCCTGGGCGCTGTGACCCCCGCTAGCATCGAAGTGTTGGAGTGTGCGCACGAGCGTTCGGTCGGGAACGTCTCGTCAAGGCGCGTAAGCGGTTTATACTTCAGAGAACCCGGCAAAAGGGGGCCGGGACACCCATTCTCGGCGACCCGAATCCACCCTGGAACGCAGCGAGTGGCCCCGCAGGCCCGGGAGAAGCATGAACATGGTGTTGGATAGACTCCGGCTGTTTGGCGCGGATCAAACCGAACGGGCCCTGGACGCCGAGCGCGGCCCTGACGGCGAACCCCTGACGTTTCGCCACCTCCTCGACGACGTCCGCCGCCTGTGGGGCGAGAAGGTAGCGTTCCAGCAAAAGGTGCGGCGCGAGTGGCAACGACTCTCCTACGCCCACGTCTCTAACCAGAGCCACGAGTTGGCAGCCGGCCTCGCGACATTCGGCGTGGCGAAGGGCGACCGTGTCGCCATCATCGCCGAGAACAGCATCGAGTGGGTCTGCGCGTACTACTCCATCGTGCTGAACGGCGCCATCGGCGTGCCGATCTACTACGACCTGCAACCCTCCGAGGTCGATGACGCCCTCCAGCGCAGCGGCGCACGGATCGCCTACGTTTCAGGACGTTCACTCAAGCGGTTCGAGGCCGCCCTGCAGCGCCTGGACACACTGGTCGTCATCGGCGAATCCGCGCGCCAGTCCGACGACATACCCGTGGCGCTGCGGAAGTCCGAACCACAGCTGGTTTCGTTCGAGGAGTTGCCGGGCCGTGCCACGCAACAGAGCCGTGATGCCGTCGCCCAAGTCTCCATCATGCCCGATGACCTCGCGTCCATCGTCTTCACCTCCGGAACGTCAGGTGGCATGAAAGGTGTCATGCTCACCCACCGCAACTTCATGGCCAACCTCCAGCAGGTCCGGAAGTCGATCCCCTTCAACGAACGGGACCGGCTCGCTATCGTTCTCCCGATGCACCACGCCTTCCCCTTCACCGTCACGATGGTCGTCGCGCCATACGTCGGCGGCGAGGTCACCTTCGAGAACGACCTGCGCCGCATCCGCGACCGCATGGCCGAGATCAAACCGACGCTGTTCCTCGGTGTCCCGCAGCTCTTCGAAGTCATGTGGCGCAACATTCTCCACAGCATCGAGGTGCAGGGCCGCATGGAGACCTTTCAGAAGGGCATGCGCATCGTCGAGGCCACCAAGAAGCGAACCGGCATCAACATCGGCCGCATCGTCTTCCGAGAGCTCCACAACCGTCTGGGCGGCAGCCTCCGCTTCGCGGTCAGCGGTGGCGCCGCGCTCAACCCCCAGGTCGGACTCAACTTCGCGAAGATCGGCCTCCCCGTCATCCAGGGTTGGGGTCTTACGGAGGCCGCGCCCGTCCTCGCCGCCCAGCGCTGGAACCCGCGCAAGTTCTACATGTCCAACTACTACGAGGAGCATTTCGGAACCGTCGGGCCGGCCCTGGAAGGCGTCGAGATTGGCCTCATCGACGTGCCCGAAAAGGAGATCTACGTCCACCTCCACGGCGAAGGCGAACTCGTAGCGCGCGGCGAGAACATCACACCCGGTTACTGGCAGGCGGAAGATGTCACCAGGGCCGCCAAGGTAGGCGAATGGCTCCGCACAGGCGATGTCGGTCGGATCGACGATGACGGCAACGTTTGGATAACGGGCCGCAGCAAGTTCGTCATCGTCCTCGACTCTGGCGAGAAGGTTCACCCCGACGAGATCGAAGAGAAGCTCGACCTGAGCCCCGCTATCGAGGATGTCGCGGTCATCGGACGCAAGGTTCGTGGCAAGACCCAGCCCTGGGCCATCGTCTACCCGAACTACGACGTTGTCATCGAGCGACTCGGGACCGCGCCTGTCACCGAGGACGCGGTTCGCAGTCTCGTGAAGGCCGAGATCGACACCTGCGAGCGCCAGATCGCGCCATATAAGCGCACGGTTGACTTCATGCTCACCGACCAGCCGCTGCCCAAGACCCCCGGTCTCCGGAAGGTGGTGCGCGCGAAGCTCGCCGACGAATACAACTTCGATGCGTCGAGGTGGATCGCCGGCTGGCCCGATCACCTCGCCGCCATCGCCACCCCCGGCGCCGACACCGACGAAGAAGCCGAATTAGGCACCGCCGTCGCCGGCTGACGTGTCTCGAAGCTAATTCAGCCGCGGGGTATGGGCGCAGCCTGCTGCGCCCGGTTCGACGACATCAACACGTGCATCGCATGAAGAAGGGCTCCCAGATATCTGGGAGCCCTTTCCTGTCCTTCGTGGATCCCTTGAGGACCTACGTCGCGATGAACAGCGGCGCAAGCACCAGCGTGATCGTCGCCAGCAGCTTGATCAGCACGTGCAGCGACGGCCCCGCCGTATCCTTGAACGGGTCGCCGATCGTGTCCCCGACCACCGCCGCCTTGTGAGCCTCGCTCCCCTTGCCAAGCACGTTGCCGCTCTCGTCCTTCAGCCCGCCCGACTCGATGAACTTCTTCGCGTTGTCCCAGGCGCCGCCGCCGTTGTTCAGCACCGTGGCCATCAGGATGCCGCCGATGGTCCCGACGATGAGCACACCGGCCACCGCCAGCCAGCCGGAAGCGTCGCTGAACTGGCATGCCCCCTCCAGAAACTGACCCGCAGACGTAGCACAGGCCTCCTCACTGATCCCCAGACTGATGCTGGAGTCCCGAGTGAAACGGAAGATTAGGCCAACCGCTACGGGAAGCCCAACGGCGAGAATCCCCGGTAGGATCATCTGCCGTAGCGCCGCCTTGGCCGTGATGTCCACCGCACGGTGGTAGTCCGGCCGCGACGTCCCCGCAAGGATTCCCGGGTCCGACCGGAACTGTCGCCGGACCTCTTCGATGATCGCCCCCGCTGCGTTGCCGACGGCCCGGATCGCCAGCGAGCTGAACAGAAACACCAGCATCACGCCCAGCAGTCCGCCCACGAAGACATCCACGTTCGCGAGGTCGATCGGCAGCTCCTGCGTCAGCGGGATGCCGAGCCGCTCCTTGACCTTGTCCAGATACGCGGAGAACAGCAGGAACGCGGCCAGGCCGGCCGACGCCACCGCATAGCCCTTCGTCAGCGCTTTCGTCGTGTTACCGACGGCGTCCAGCTTGTCCGTGATTGCGCGTGCGCTCTCTGGTGCGCCCGACATCTCCGTGATGCCGCCCGCGTTGTCCGTGATCGGCCCGAACGTGTCCATGCTCAGGATGTACGCCGCGGACATGAGCATGCCCATCGTCGCCACGGCCGTCCCGAAGATGCCGGTCGTGAACGCGGGGATCGTCTGCTGCCCATCGCCGAACACGTCGGCCTGTGAACCCAGTGTGAACGATACGATGAGCGCCAGGCCGATCGAGATCGCCGTCATCGCCGTCGTCTCGAAGCCGACGGCCGTGCCGATAATTACGTTCGTCGCCGGACCGGTGCGCGACGCCTCCGCAATCTCTTTCACGGGACGCCACGAGCCCGACGTGTAGTACTGCGTGATGTACACGAAAGCGATGCCCGTAAGGATGCCGGTGATGCCGCAGAAGAAGAACCAGTACCACTCGTCGCCCAGCATCACCTTTGTGGTGATGAACAAACCCACCACGGACAGCGCCGACACGATGAAGAACCCGAAGTTCAGCGGCTGCATCGGGTCCTGCTTGCTCTGAGGGTCGGCGCTTGTGAAGAACGGCACGGAGATGAGCCCCGCCATCGTCGCGATGACGCCGAACGACCGCAGGATCAGCGGGAACATGATCCACTCGATGTCCCGCGTCACCGTGTAAATCGCCACACCCAGGATCATTGCGCCGATGTTCTCGGCTGACATCGACTCGAACAGGTCGGCGCCGCGGCCCGCGCAGTCGCCCACGTTGTCGCCGACCAGGTCTGCAACGACAGCCGCGTTTCGAGGATCGTCCTCCGGGATGCCCGCCTCCACCTTCCCGACGAGGTCCGCGCCCACGTCCGCGGCCTTGGTGTAGATACCGCCGCCCAGTTGCGCGAAGAGCGCGACGAAGCTGGCGCCGAATCCGAATCCGACGATCAAGAACGGCGTGATCTCGTACGGGTTGTCGAGCAGTTTGCTGTAGGTGAAGAAGATGCCGGAGACGCCCAGGAGGCTGAGCGCCACCACCAGGAACCCTGAAACCGCGCCACCCCGGAGCGACACGGTGATCGCATCCTTCAGGCTGTGCTGTGCCGCAGCCGCCGTCCGGATGTTCGACCGTACCGCGATGAACATGCCGATGTAGCCCGCCAGTGCCGAGCAGAACGCGCCCACCAGGAACGCGATACCCGTCAGCGCACCCTCCTGCCAGCGCCCTACGACCTCCTCACCGAAGGTCGGCGCCCCTGTGGTGGCGTCTGGGATGATCTCCTTCACGCCTTCGGAGATCGAACCTACCAGCACCGCGACCGCGACCGCGGTCACCAGGGCCATGATTGCGATCGTCCGGTACTGCCTCGAAAGGAACGCCATCGCCCCTTCGAAGATCATGTCTGCGATCTCTTGCATCGCCGCCGTGCCCGTGTCTCTCCGCAGCACGTCGTACGCCAGCCAGAGCGCGAACAGCGCCGCCGCTGCTCCCGTGACCGGCACCATGAAGATCAGTTCCATACGGCGTCTCCTCCCGCTCGCTGCCCGGCGAGCCACGTCGTGGCATTGTCTCCGCGCTTGTCAAGTCGCGGGGTTTCTTGGACACACAAAAGGGAGTGCCGGGGCACCCCCTCGAAGCGCGGCAAGTCTATCGTGCGATCAGGCCACAATCAAGAATTCGCAATTTGTTACCCCTCTCGCTTCGTTGACGGTAACCGGGCCCGGTCGTATCATCTCGAAGCTGCGAACTTCACGTAAACGTGAGACTTCGCCCGCGCCCCGCAGGCGTCCCGTACGAGGTGCCTCATGACCACCGCCAACCCCTCCGTCATCACCGACGAAATGCGCGCCGCGATCGGCGTTGAGGGCTCGCCCTCCGTCATGGAGGTCGAGAAGACCAACTGCCGCATGTTCGCCCGCTCCGTAGGCCACAAGGATCCGATCTTCTTCGACGAGGACGCCGCCAAAGCCGCGGGCTACCGCAACATCGTTGCCCCACCGGGCTTCCTTGGCACGCCGATCTTCAACCCCACGCGCCCGCCCGGTGTTCCGGGCGAAACGGGGGGTCGCGGCTTCACCATCCCGTACAAGCGAGTCCTCAACGGCGGCACCGAGTACGAGTACTTCCCCGAGAACGACGTCATCTGCGCCGGCGACACCATCACCGCCCGCACGAAAGTGGCCGGCTTCGAGGAGACCACCGGTTCGCTTGGCCCCATGCTCATCACCCGCCGTGAGACCACGTATACCAACCAGCACGGCAAAGTTGTCGCCAAGCTGTATGGCACGGTGATTCAGTACTGAGATCCGACACAGCCGCCTACGGCTGTGCTGAGCGCATAGCGCGGGACTGGAACCGCGCTGGTCCCGGAGGACGGTCATGCCGCAGATCTACTTCGAAGACATTCAGGAAGGCCAGGAGATCTCGGAGCTCAAGAAGAACTGCTCCACGCAGCAGCTCGTCCTCTGGGCGGCAGGCTCCGGCGACTTCTACCAGATCCACTACGACAAGGACTTCGCCCAGGGCACCGGCCTGCCCGGCCTCATCGTCCACGGAGCCCTCAAACACGCCTTCCTTGGCCAGCTTGTCCACGACTGGATCGGCCCGGCGGGCCGGATCCGCAAATTCGGCTGTTCCTATCGTGGCATGGACTACCCTGGCCAGGACATCCGCTGCCGCGGCGTTGTGAAGAAGAAGTACACCGAGAACGGCATGAACCTGCTCGACCTCGACGTCTGGACCGAGAACCCCGAAGGCAAGAAGACGTCCCCGGGCACCGCGACGGTCACGTTGCCTAACCGACAGTAGCCGCGTAGCTTTAGCTGCGCTGCGTGCAAGGAACACACCACGCTCGCCGCCGCCTGTACCCGAAGGAGTGAGGATCTTGGCAGAGGTATTCGAAGTCACAGACGAAATCAAAGCCCAGTACGGCAAGGAGACCGATCCTTGGGTGTACGAGGTCACCACCACGAGCGTACGCATGTACGCACGCGGCATCGGCTCCACCGACCCCCTGCACTACGACGTCGACTACGCGAAGTCACAGGGCTTCCGCAGCATCGTCGCTCCGATGGGCTACGTCGGCACGCCGGTCTTCCACCCTGACACCAACGATGGCACCTTCGGCTTTCCGCGGCGCGCGGGCGGCACACGGCTCAACCTCCCGATGAAGGGCCTCCTCGACGGTGGCACCGAGACGGAGTACCTCGACTACATCTGCGCCGGCGACACGCTCCTTGAGACCTCGCACCTCGCCGAGGTCAAGGTGCGAGGCAACATGGTCTTCGTCACCAACGAGTCCGTGTTCAAGGACCGGGCCAGCGGCAAGGTCGTCGCCCGGCAGCGGCTGACCTCGATCCACATCGGATAGCACGAAAGGCAACACGGCCATGGCTGAGCAGACATACTTCGAGGACGTGAAAGAGGGGCAGGACCTTCCCGAGTTCACGATCGCCCCGGACAAGCAGCAGCTCGTGAAGTTCGCCGCCGGCAGCGGCGACTTCAACCCCCTCCACTTCGACGAGAAGTTCCCGATGCTCCAGGCGATGGGCATCTCCGACAACATCGTCCACGGGCGCTTCAAGTACGCCCAGGTCGGCCGCCTCGTGTTCGCGTTCGCCGGGCCAAAGGGCCGCGTGAAGAAGTTCGGCGTGAGCTACCGCGGCATGGACCTCATCCGCAAGCCCATCACCGTCAAAGGCGTGGTGACCGCGACAAAGAAGGAGGGCGGCGAGAACCTCGTCGAGCTCGACATCTGGACCGAGGACGCCGACGGCAAGAAGACAACCCCCGGCACTGCCACTGTCGCCCTCCCCTTGAAGGGATAGCTACTTTCCAGGGCCGGAGGCCGTCCAGCATCAAGCCTCCAGCTTCGCGAGCCTGACGCACACGGAGTCGCACGCACATGGGAGCCCTCGAAGGCAAGGTCGCAGTAGTCACCGGGTCTGGCCGCGGCATCGGCCGCGGCATGGCCCTGCTCTTCGCGCAGGAAGGCGCGAAGGTCGTCGTCAACGATCCAGGCGTCAACACCGACGGCTCCGGCCACGACAACGGTCCTGCCGACCAGGTCGTCGCCGAGATCAAGGCCGCAGGCGGCGAAGCCGTCGCCAGCTACGACTCCGTCGCCACCGTCGATGGAGGAGAGCGCATCATACAGACGGCCCTCGATGCCTTCGGTCAGCTCGACGTCCTGGTCAACAACGCTGGCATCCTCCGCGACCGCATGATCTTCAACATGGGCGAGGAGGAGTGGGACGCCGTCATCGCCGTCCACCTCAAGGGCCACTTCAACTGCACCAAGCCCGCCTCGATCATCTTCCGCCAGCAGCGTCACGGCCGCATCATCAACTTCTCCTCCGGCTCCGGCATCATCGGCAACGCGGGCCAGGCGAACTACGGCGCCGCGAAGTCCGGTATCGCCGGCTTCACACGCGTCGTCGCCAAGGATCTCGGCCGCTACGGCGTCACCTGCAACGCGATCGCCCCCGGCGCCGCCACGCGCATGACCCAGAGTGTCACCGACCAGGCGCGCGAGCTGCGACAGCGGGCAGGCATCGCCGGAGCGGGCGGAGCGCCTCGCCCCGCCGGCCCGCCGCCTTTGCGCGACCCCGAGTACATCGCGCCGATGGCTGCCTACCTGGCCAGTGACGACGCCTGGAACGTCAACGGCCAGATCTTCCACGTCGCCGGCGGCACCGTCGGCCTCGCCTGGCACCCCACGCCGATGCGCACGATCTGGAAGCCCGCCATGTGGACCCTCGACGAGCTCTGCGAGATCGTCCCGTCCCAGCTCATGGCCGGCATCCCCAACCCCGCCCCGCCCCCACCCGACCTCGAAGTGCCCGGCCGTCCGGCTGCAACTGCTGGATAGGCGATGCCTGATCTGCCTCCGCTAACTGCCGCAAGTGCCACATCGTCTCGCAGCGCGGGCTTTCAGCCCGCGCGCTGCCGCAACTAGATTGGGAGGAACTACGATGGGACGGTTAGACGGGCGCGTAGCAGTAGTCACCGGAGCCGGCCGAGGCATCGGCCGCGGCGTCGCGAAGCTCCTCGCTGATGAGGGCGCCAGCGTCGTCGTCAACGACTTCGGCGTGAACGTCGACGGCACGAAGCCCGACGCCGGTCCTGCGAAGGATGTCGCCGACGAGATCCGCTCCGCCGGCGGAAAGGCGGTCCCCAACTTCGACACCGTCGCCACCGTCGACGGTGGCGAGCGCATGGTCCAGCAGGCCCTCGACGAGTTCGGCCGCCTCGACATCCTCATCAACGTCGCCGGTATCCTGCGCGACCGCATGATCTTCAACATGGCCGAGCAGGAGTGGGACGACGTCATCGGCGTCCATCTCAAGGGCCACTACTGCACGACGAAGCCCGCCTCCATCATCTTCCGCCAGCAGCGCCACGGCCGCATCACAAACTTCTCGTCCATCTCCGGCCTCGGCGGCCTCCCCGGCCAGGCGAACTACGGCGCCGCGAAGGCGGGCATCGCCGGATTCACCCGCGTCGTCGCCCGCGACCTCGGCCGCTACGGCGTCACCTGCAACGCCATCTCGCCCGGCGCCGCCACCCGCATGACAGCGACCATCCCCCAGAACACCGGACAGCTCCGCCAGCGCGCCGGCACCGCCCCCGTCGTCGCCGCCGCACCGCCCGAGAGCACGGTTCCGCCCATGCGCGAGCCCGAGTACGTCGCCCCCATGACCGTCTTCCTCGCCTGCGACGAGGCCTGGAACATCAACGGCAAGATCTTCTATGTCGCCGGCGGCCGCATCTCCCTCGCCCACGAAGAGTCCCCCATGCGCCAGATCCAGAAGCAGGGCATGTGGACCCTCGACGAGCTCCGAGATCTCGTCCCCTCCCAGCTCACCTACGGCCTCACGAACCCCGCCCCGCCCGCCCCGGACCTGGATCTCCCCGGGCGCCCGGTGGCGGCCCAGGCGTAGCACAGAACACGGACGGATGTTGTAGGGGCACGCGGCCGCGTGCCCGCAGCGGCGGTCAGATGTCGCTCCCGTGCTCAACATCCAGCAGCGCCAGCCGCTGGAGCAGCTCCGCCCGGTGGTGAATGTCGTGTTCCAGCAAGTGGAACGCGATCCAGTGCCCGTCGTACTTCCTGGCGTCCCAGTCGCTCGTGTATGTGGCGTCGAGCTGCACCTGGCTCGCGAGAAAGCGCTGCAGTCGGCTGTAACTCCGCTTCAGCTCGCGCTTCAGGTCGTCCTTCGACCGCGCCGTCGCCCAGATGTTGGGGTAGGGCTCGCCGTCTTTCACGTCGCGCGTCATCCAGCGGTCCCGCGCGTCGGAGGCGTGGATCAGGATCCCGCGGAAGTTCCACAGCTCCGCCTTCGGGCTCCAGTCCATCCTGTCGTCCGGCACGAGGTCCACGATGTGGACCAGGTGCTCCTGCACCGAATCCCAGTGCGGCGTGATGTCGAGTCGCGGATGTCCTTGGTTCGTCACGATACGTCCAGGAACGAAAGGAGCCGCCGGCCGGCGACCCCTACAACCTACAACCGATAACCTACAACCTACAACCTACAACCTCAGAAGTCCCCTTCGCCCCGCAGGTTCCCGTTCGACCGCCGTAGCTTCTCGAGCGCCTGCGCCTCGATCTGCCGCGCGCGCTCCCGTGTAACGCCCAGCTCGTTGCCGACGATGTCCAGCGTCCGCGGCCGCCCGTCCTTGATGCCGAACCGCAGCTCGATCACCGTGCGCTCCCGCGGCGTCAGCACGTCCAGCGCCGAGCGCACCCGCTCACGCAGCAGTTGCCGCCCCGCTTCTTCCTCGGGCGACGGCGCCATCACGTCCTCGAGAACGCTGCCCAGCGTGCCTTCTTCTTCCTCGCCGACAGGCGTCTCCAGTGACACGACGGACTGGCGCAGAGCGCGGGCAGCTTCCCGGACCTTGTCCGGCGGCATCCCCATCAGCTTCGACAGCTCCGTCGTCTTCGGCTCGCGCCCCAGGCGCTGGAACAGCCGCTCTCGTGCCTGCGAGTACTTCGAGATCAGCTCCGTGATGTGGATGGGCAGCCGGATCGTCCTGCCCTTGTCAGCGATCGCGCGCCCGACGGCCTGCCGGATCCACCACGTCGCGTACGTGCTGAACCGGAACCCGCGCCGATGCTCGAACTTCTCCACCGCGCGCATCAGGCCGCCGTTGCCCTCCTGGATCAGGTCCATCAGCGGCATGCCCCGGCCCGCGTACTTCTTCGCCACGCTCACAACGAGGCGCAGGTTCGCGTTCACCATGTGCTCTTCCGCGCGCTGCGCGATGTGCCGCGCCTGCCGCACGTATGCCACCAGCACCTTGATCGCCGCATCGAACTCGCGGTTCGCCTTGCGAGCCGCCGCCTGCGCTTCCTTCAGCTCCGCCTGCGCGCGCTTGCTCAGCGGCCGGCCGGGTCGCGTCTCCAGCGACTTCACATCCGGCACCTTCGGCGGGCCCGCGTACAGGTAGTGCAGGCCGTCCTCCAGCGCCTTGTGCGCCCCTTCGGGAAAGATCCGCTGTGCGACCGACAGCGTGATCAGCAGGTTGCGCACCTGAGTCACGTCGCGCTTCGTCGCCTTCCGCACCTCCTCCTCGAACGGCTCGTCCATCTTGTCCTGGATGTTGTCCCACAGCTGCTGAAAAAACAGCTGGTTCAGCAGCGGCGGACGCAGCGGGAACCCCTTCAGCACCTTCGATCGGCGCACGAGGCTCAGTCCCTCGAGAACCTGCTGCAGTAGCGCGCCCGTCAATTGCTCCAGCGTCGGAACAGTCAGGTGCTGTTCCATGTACGCGTCGCTCAGCTCGTCGAGAATGCGGCCGTTCTCGATCTCCTTCGCAAGCGAGACCTCTTCCTCGGGTCGAAGCAGCTTGTAACGGGCGATCTCGTTGAGGTACAACTCGACGGAGTCGGGCGTCTCGCCGAGAGCCTCCTCTTCGGGCTTGATGGTCGGCACGGGGATGCGGGTCGTTTCGACGAGCAGGTCTTCCTCCTCCGCCAGGATCTCTTCCAGGGGTTCTTTCTCGCGCTCTTTCGGCTTCACCATCTCGATTCTCGCTCAAACGCTCAGGCGCGCAAACACTTACCGGCGGGCAGATCGACGTTGTGGAGGCAGGTTCCCGGGCTAGACGACGTCCGGCAAGGGCCACTTCAGGTCACAGCTCAGGCACCGAGCCTGAATCATCACCCCGCCACTCCAGTAGCTTGCAGTGAAGGACTTCCGGCAACGGGGACACTCCGCCTCGCCCATACGCACCTCCCGTGCCGGCGGCGCGGTCGCCTGTTCCTTGCCGTTTGGGGCGCTCATACGCTCTCCAGCCTCATTCTACAACGGATGTGGCGCGCCTTCTATAGCTTCGTAGACCCGTTATCGCATTGTTCACGATGTCTATTTGACGTAACGGCGAACACCGAGCGGATAGGGGCTAACTTTAGCCGCAGAAGGAGCGGGCTCGCCTCACATTCCCTCCTCACCGGTGTCCCCACCCTCATCCTCGTCCGATTCCGCCCATTCCCGAACGGATACGCATTGGCCGTCTTTTTCCGGGTGGTGAATCACGAACTTCCCCTGGCGCATCATCCCCAGCAGATGCCACTCGAACTGGATCAGCGAGCGTGCCTCGTCGTCGGCGGGGATGTCCTCAAACGCCACGGGAAACAGGGGCGGGAGGTACCTCGTGGGTGCCAGCGATCCGACGTAGCGCCCGCACCGCTCGCACACGAGCCCCGCGCGTATCGCCTCGATGTACTCCGCCATGGTCCGGGGCACGTCCGCCATCGGGCCGCATTCTACTCGCCTGCGTCCTTACGTTCGCGCGTTCGTTCGCTTCAAGCTTGTCTAGCGGCCGGTCTGGCTGGTTGGTGCCTTCGCCGAAACCTAGGGTGTTTCCCTATTCCTGCCTGATCCGCGCCCTGATCTAATGCGCCCATGGTTCAGTCACTCGACCGCCCTCGCCGCACCGGCCGACCCGGGCCTCAGCGCCCCGCCCGCATCCAGCGCGACGCCCCGGCGCCCAACCGCATCACGCGGTGGCGCAACAGCGTCATCACCGGCGACTGCCTCGAGGTCATGCGCGCCTGGCCCGACGGCTGTATCGACCACTGCATCGTCGACCCGCCCTTCAACATCGGCTCCGGCAGCGGCCGCAAGAGCAAGAACGGCCTCGGCTGGGCCTTCTCCTCGCACGTCACCATGGCGGAAGGGTGGGACGCCTACTCGAAGGACGAGTTCTTCGCCTTCAACGCCGCCTGGCTCAAGGAAGTCGCCCGCGTCGTGAAGCCGAACGGCAACATCCTCGTCTTCGGCACCTACCACAACATCTACCAGCTCGGCTTCATCCTCCAGCACGTCCTCGAACGCCGCGTCCTCAACTCGGTCATCTGGTCGAAGCCCAACGCCCAGCCCAATATCACTGCACGAATGCTCACCGAGAGCACGGAGCAGATCATCTGGGCCGTCAACCAGACGCCCGCCAGGGCCACCGGCTGGACGTTCAACTACTGGGACGCCAAGGAGATGAACGGCGGCAAGCAGATGCGCAATCTCTGGGAGTTCCCCGTCACAGCGAAGCGGGAGCGCGCAGAGGGCAAGCACCCCTCGCAAAAGCCCCTCGCCCTGCTCGAGCGCGCCGTCCTCCTCGCCTCCAAACCCGGCGAGCTCCTCCTCGACCCGTTCGGCGGCGCCGGTACACTCGCCGTCGCCTCCCAGAAACACGCCCGCGATTGGCTCCTCATCGAAAACGTCGAGGAGTACGCCGACATCGCCCGCCGCCGCCTTGCCACCGCCGGCTAGAGATGTGGCACCACTCATGTGGCACAGCTGCCCCCGGCTGTGCGTGTCCGCAAGAGCAATCCGCCTCTAGAAGGGGCACCGGCCGCTCCGCCATACAACCCGTCCGTGAAATCCGCGCAATCTGTGGATCAGTCCTCCGCATGCAGCGGCTCCCACAGCACGCCCTGCACCCCGCCCTCGTCCACCAGCTTCGAGCACTGGATTCCCAGGAGCCGAAACATGTCCCCCGGCCCTACCACCGAGTCCAACAGCTGCTCCGCCACCGACGCGATCACCGCCGTATCGTCCGTCGGCGCCGCCAGCGTCTGCTGTCGCGTCACCGTCTTGAAGTAGCTATATCGTAACTTCAGCGCCACGGTGCTCGAGCGCGCACCCGCCGACCGCATCCGGCGTCCGACCTCATCCGCCGTCTCCCGCAAGATCCGCCGCAGCTCCGGCCCGTCCGGCAGATCCTTCGCGAACGTCGTCTCCGCCCCGATCGACTTCCGCTCGTGCTCCGTGATCACCTCGCGCGGGTCGATGCCGCGCGCCATGTCCCGCAGAAACAGCCCGCTCGACCCCAGCAGCCGCTGCGCCTGCGCGTCTCCGCACGCCGCCAGATCGCCGATCGTCCGCACGCCCGCGCGCACCAACCCCTGCTCCGTCTTCGGCCCGATGCCCCACAGCGCCCGCACCGGCAGCGGCGCCAGGAAAGCGGCCTCCGTCCCGCGCGGCACCACTACCAGTCCGTCCGGCTTCCGCATGTCCGACGCGATCTTCGCCACGCTCTTGCTCACGCCCACCCCGCACGACACCGTCAGCCCCGCCTTCTCCCGCACTTCGCGCTTCAGTTCCCGGGCCAGCGCCTCCGGCTCCGCTCCGTCCTCCACCCATCCCGTCACGTCCAGGTACGCCTCATCCAGCGACAGCGGCTCCACTAGCGGCGTCAGCGCTCGGAATGCCGCCATCACCGCGCGTGACACCTCTGCGTATCTCCCGAATCGCGGCGACACCGGCATCAGCTCCGGACACAGCCTCATCGCTCGGCTCATCGGCATCGCCGATCGCACCCCGAACGACCGCGCCTCGTACGACGCCGCGGCCACCACGCCACGGCCCTCCGGCGACCCGCCGACCGCCACCGGCTTCCCCCGTAGCTCCGGGTTGTCCAGCTGCTCCACCGATGCATAGAAGGCATCCAGGTCCGCGTGGATGATCGTCCGCATAGCCCCGATCGTACCCGCCGCCCCCACTATTTCAGCGCGATCGCACCGGTAGCCCTACGGAGCGCGGCCAGCCCGCCGAAATCGATAGCAGACAGGTTCGAGGGAGAGTGACCCGTGGAAGCAGTGCTCTCGCCAGTCGCCGGTGTCCCGTGGCAGCACTGGGCCGTGCTCGCCGGCGCCAGCTGGATCTTCGCCTTGGTCTGCTTCTTCGGCTACTACCTGCCGCGCTCACCCGCGAAGCCCGCTTCCGCCGCCTACCTCCAGCTCGTCCAGCACCGGCGCCCCGACGACCTCACGTTCGAGCACGACCGCCTCTACCCCCGGCGCCGCGCTGCGTGACGCGCATGGGCGGATGAGCCGCACTGTCACCCTGAGCAATCGCGATGCTGTCCCGCACTCGCGGCGTTCGGGAAGGGTCTTCCTCCACCAGCGTCAGCCCCACTTGGCCCGCCGTCCGCAATCAGCACCGGCGTCGTCAGTTCGGTCATCGCGACGCGCGCGCTCCCTCCAGCAAGGACCCGCGTTCCAAAACCGGCAGCGGCAGCAGCGCTTGGGCACGGAACTCGTCATCGTGTGCGCACCGCATCAGCGCCTCCCGGTCGCGGAACAGCCGCAGCTGCCGCCGCACCATCTCCGCCAGCGTGCCTACCTCGGCGTTCCGCGCCTCGATGTACTCGCGGAACGACCTCGCGCTCAGGTCGTCCTTCCGCAGCGCTTCACCGACTGCCTTCGCCGCCAACCGCCCCATCCGCATGGCGAACTCGATCCCCTGCCCCGTAATCGGCGACAAGTACCCCGCCGCGTCTCCGACCAGCAGCAGCCGGTTTCGCACAACGTCCGCCACCCGGTACCCCAGCGGCGCCATCGCCCACGTTCCGCCGACCCGAGGCTCGCTCTGCAACCGCTCTGTAATCCAGGGGTCGTACGTGCGTGCGACATAGTCGTAGTACTCGCCCGGCTTCATCTGCCCCTGCTGTTTCACGCCAAGGTCAGCTTCCAGGATGTACCGGAACAGTCCGGGCCGGATCTGCGAGCCGCTGATCATCGCGCCATCGTCGCCGTACAAGTGCCGGTCCCACGCCTGCGCCGGCGTCCCCTCGAACGACTCGAAGAAGCGCGCCACCGCGATCTGTTGGAACTCCGGCTCAGGCTCCTTCAGGCCGAGCGCGTTCAGCGCAACGCTGTGACGACCGCTCGCGTCGATCAGCACTCGCCCCTGGTACTCACCGCCTTCGCGCGTGCGTACAACGACACTGTCCGCGCGGAGTTCGAGATCCCGCGCCGTCACGTCGCAGACGATGCGCGCGCCCGCCTGCACCGCGCGCCTGCGCAATGCCGCGTTGAAGCCCCCGCGGTCGATGGCCAGGTGCCCCATCCCCTCGGGGATCGCGTGCAGTGTCCACGAAAGGTCCGGATAGACATTGCGCACGAAACGGAAGCGCTCGTACGCCCACTCTGCCTTCAGGTCGACGCCCAGCTGCCCGCACTCGATCTGCGTCTGGAGCGCCAGCACTTCGCCCGATGTCACGTCCGGCCCCGCGTCCAGCGGGTCGCGCTCCAACATCAGCACGTCGTGCCCGGCCTCGGCCAGCCGTATCGCGGCCGAGCAGCCGCCCGGCCCCGCCCCCGTGATCAGGACATCAGCGTCGTAGCTCACACGGTCTCTCCTACGGCTCGTCGATGACGGGATTCTCCAGCACGCCCAACCCTGTGATCTCCACGCGCACCACGTCGCCGGCCTTGAGGAACACAGGTGGCTTCCGTGAGACACCGACGCCTGCGGGCGTCCCCGTGAACACTACGTCGCCCGGCTCCAGCGTGAACGCGGTCGAGAGGTACTCGATCAGCGCCGGGATGTCGAAGATCAGGTGCTTCGTGTTCGAAGACTGCACCCGCTCGCCATTCACGAAACACTTCACGTCCATGTTCGTCGGGTCGACGTCATCCTTCGTCACCAGCCACGGCCCGATTGGCCCGTGCGTGTCGAACCCCTTGCCGATCATCCACGTCGGATTGTGGAACTGCCAGTCCCGCACGGACACGTCGTTGCCGCACATGAACCCCGCGACGTGCTCCATCGCCTCGGCCGCCTTGATATGCCTCCCCTTCCTCCCGATGACGAAGCACATCTCCGCCTCCCAGTCGACAGCCGCGCTTGCCTTCGGGCGGTGCACCGGCGCGCCCGGCCCCGTGATGCACGTCGACACCTTCGAGAACACCACCGGGTGCGCCGGCAGCGCCTGCCCCGACTCCTCCGCGTGGTCTCGGTAGTTCAACCCGATCGCCAGCACCTTCCCCGGCCGCGGCATCGGCGCCTCGAGCCGCACGTCCTCGCGGCTCAGAGACAGGATCCGCCCGCTCGCCGAGGCTCCGCTCGCCGAGGCTCCGCTCTTCGCCGCCGACCGCGCAGCCTCCAGCGCCTCCCGGGCCGCCGAGATCGCGGCCTCACCCTGTGCCAGCAGCTCCAACATGTCGTCCGGCAGCCGCCCCCCGCTCGCCCGGTTCAGATCGACGACGCTCTCGTCGTCCAGCATCACCCCGGTTCGAAACTGCCTACCCTGCGAATACGTAACAAGCCTCATCCACCCGCCTTTGCTGATGTTCCCTCTATCGCCTGCTGTCTGTGCCCGCGGTTCGCCCTTTGCTGTTTGCCTCTTTGCTCTTTGCTGGGCGTCGCGCCTAGGCGCGAGCCGGATGCATCCCCGCCATCAGCTCCGCCAGGTCGTCCGGCCGCAGGAACGACGCCGGTGGTGGCGGCCCCCACGAGTACAGCGCGCGCATCCCCTCCCACACCTCCGGCTTCCACAGCTGGTCGTCGATGATGCAGTCCATGTCGCTGTAGTACTCGGCGAAGTTCCCTGCCGGATCCCTGAAGTACCAGAAGAAGTTGCTCCCGATGTAGTGACGTCCGAACCCCCACACGTGCCGCGTGGGGTCCTTCGACAGCAGCGCGTGCGCCCCCAACCCGATCTCGTCGACGTCCTCCACCTGCCACGATGTGTGGTGCAGGAACTGCACCGGTGCCCGCTGCACCAGCAGGTTGTGATGGTCCTCCGAGCAGCGCATGAAGTACGCGTGCCCCTTCACCTCGTCGCTGATCTTGAACCCGATGCCTTCTAGGAAGAACCTGTTGCTCGCCTCCGGCTCCGTCGATCCCACTACCACGTGCCCCAGCCTCCGCGGCCGTGCGCGCACATTATCGTCCCCCTGCGCCAGCCGCGGCGCCCGCCCCTGCCGGTCGATCCGCCCCGGCCCGTTGTACACGGGCGCTGGAGCCGGTGCCTGCTTCAGCCGCGGCGACACCGCAACCGTCACCTTCACGCCCGATCCGCCGTCGATCGCCGACACCGACGTCTCGCTCTGCTCACGCGTCACATCCAGCTTCGCGAGTTGCGATGCCACCCGGCTCACGTCGTCCTCGTCATCCGCCCCGATGTTCAGCTCGGCCAGCCGCCGCACCGGAGTCCGCACCAGCCGCAGCTGCTCACCGCCATCCGCCGTCGCGAACAGCCCCGGTGCCGTCTCCGTCAGATTGAAGTCACGATAGAACTCCGCCGTCTTCTCGACGTCGGGCACGCCGATCACCACCTGGTTCAGCCGGTGCAACGCCATGATGCCGCTCCTTCCGCGGGCCTCAAGCCCGCTCGCACACCCCTGTCCGTGCCGCCTCGCTCAGCTTCCGCAGCAGCCGCGCCAGCGTCCGCTGCTCTTGCCGGGTCAACGTCCCCGTTAGCGTCCGCTCGAACTCGTGCGCGGAGCGCTGTGCCTTCTCCACGAGCCGGCGGCCCGCCGCGGTGATTTCGACGATCACCAGCCTGCGATCAACGTCCGACCGCAACCGCTTCACGTGCCCGCCGCGCTCGAGGGTGTCCACGGCGCTGACCACCGCTGGCCGGCTCACCCCCAGCACGCGCGCCAACGCCCGGGTCTCCTGCGGCCCCATCGTCCACAGCGACATCAGCAGAACGAATCCGGCGTGTGTCAGTCCCACCGGCCGCAGCGCCGCACCCTCGATCGTCGAAAACACATCTGCCTGCGCTCGAAACAGGTTGAACGCCACCGCCTGCGCGTCCAGATCTACCCCGCGGGGGCCGAAGAAGGACCGCAGGTGTCCCTCGTACGATACTGCAGGTACTGCAGGCACTGCAGGTTGACGCGCGGCTACCATATCGTTAGAATCCTAATGATTAAGGCAGAGTAGGTCAATCCCGCGATGGAGCGAATGCATTATGAATGACGAACAACGCCAATTCCTCCAGAACAATCGCCTCTGCATCGTCGGCGTCGGCCGCAAGTCCGGCCCACCCCACCTGTCACCCGTCTACTACGTCATTGACGGTGACGACATCCTCATCTCCACCACCCACTCCCGGTTCAAGGCGAAGGCCATCAAGCGCAACCCCGAAGTCTCCGTCTGCGTCCTCGCCGAGCAGTACCCCTTCCCGTACCTGCTCGTGTACGGCGCCGGACAAATCCAAGAGGACGGCGCCCCCGATCTCATGATGAAGGTTGGCGCACGCATGACCGGTAACGCCGTCCCCGAGGCCGCCCGCCCTGCCATCGAGCAGCGTGCCAGGGACGAAGGCCGACTCGTCCTCCGCGTGAAGCCCCTCGAGTTCCGCTCCACCCTCCCCCTCGCCCAGCAGAAGAAGTAGGGCCAACGTAGAGGCGCTCGAGGAGTCGCCGCAGGAGACAGCCTGCTGCGCCCGCTTGGTCGGCAGAAAGAATGACGGGCCGTAGGCCGTCACCGCGGACTTTGTACGTTGTGCGCGGGACCCCACGCAGGAGCGCGGGCGCCCCGCTCGCGACCTACATCTGGCGGACAGGCGCCGCATCGGATGCCACACGCCTACTCTATGATGAGGTCCACGTTCTGCCCGAAGATGTTATTGATCGCCGTCGCCGCCACCTCACGCCCGTCGACTGTGAAGCGCACCTTGGCGTTTCGTTCGCATCCCGCCACCGACTCCGGCCCAGCGACCAGCACATCGAACGAGTCCGGCCCGCTGAACTCCATCACCACCGGCGTCAGCGATCCCACGCCGCACAACGTCTCACCGATGTACGCCTCAATGCGTGTACCCGGCCCCAGGTGTTCACCATGCGCGTCCAGCACCGTCCCGTACACCGGCGTATCGTCCGCCGGAATGATCACCGCGGCCGTCGTCGAGAATGCCAGGTCGGTCACCATGCTCCCGCCGCCCGGCTGCCATACGATCGGCGCCGAGAACCGCAGGGCATCCTGCTCCCAGATCACACCGTAGATCGCTGAGCCTGTCTCACCGCACCCCGCCGCCTCTTCCGCGCTCGCGACGGTGCGTTCGTACTCACCTCCGCGAACGACGTCGCCGGGGAAGGAACACAGTACGCGCATTCCACTGTTGTTCGCCTCGAACCACAGGAACCGCCCGTCGTCGGACGGCGTTCCGTCGATCGCGATCCGGCCGCTCAGCGTCAGGCGTTCTCCCGCACCCGCCACCGCATCCGCCTCGGGCAGCCCCAGCCTGGGTGCGAGCGTGAACAACTGTCCGATAGCGCGCAGGTCGTCCACCAGTAGGTCCTCGCCCGCCGGTGTTACTCCGTCCTCCACCCAGGCGACCAGATCCTCGACCCCGCGCTCCCACTCGGTCGCCGTTGTATTGCAGTGATGCGGATCGCGGATAGCGCGCTGCACCAGCAGGTCACCAGCGCCGGCTTCATCCACTTTGCGACGCAGGATCTGCTCCTGGTCGATCGGCACCTGCCAGTCACCCGTCGTGTGCAGCGTGATCATAGGCATTTGCAACTTGCCCGTGATCTCGTTCCCAGCCGTAAAGCTCGTCAGCCGGTCCGGGTCGTCAGCAAGCCGGATCACCCCGCGGTTGAAGTCCTCACTCGATACCGATGTTGCCGGCGAAAACGCGTACAACCGGTCCGCGTTCATCCCGATCCGCGACGCCACCAGGATCTTCGCGCGCACCCAGTTCGTAGCTTCCTCCGCGTGGATGCCCGCCCGGTCGAACGCCCGCGGCCCCCCGGTGATCCCTGTCAGAATCGACTCGAAGGTCTCGCGCCTGGCAGGATCTTCGAGCGCCGGCACGATGCGTCCGTAGATCAGTTCGTTCAAGTCGCCGTTCGGGTCGAACTCACCCGGCTTGACTCCTGCCGCGTACGCCGCCGCGAAGAACCAGTCGTTGACGATCTCCGCCTGCGCGGCCTGCCCGGCAAACCCGCAGATGGAGAGCGCCCCGTCGAACCGGTCGCCATACCGCTCTGCCGCGATGTTCGTTGCCCCGCCGCCCATCGAGTGACCTGTGATGTAGGTATAAGCCGGGCGGCCGTACGTCGTCGCGAAGTAATCCCACACCGCCGCTGTCTCGTCCGCCGCGCGCCCCGGTATCAGCGCCGTGCTGCTGTAGCTCGAAGCCCCCCACGCGTACCCGTGACGGATGAGATAGGCGCGCAGCCCTGGTGCCTGCACCGATGCCTTCGGTGCCAAACCCTGGAACCCATGCAGGTAAAGCACCAGGCGGCCGTTCCAGTCGTCCGGTACTTCGATCTGATACACCGACCCCCCGAGCCGGCCAAAGTCCGCCTTCGCCCCCGGAAGCGCCTTGAAGTCTGGATCTTCCAGCCCTATCTCTTGGGGTTCGGGGCTAACCGTGACAGGTGGAGGCAGCGCACGTACCGTGGCCGCTGCCACCGGCGTTGAGTTCGGTGTGGTCACCGCTGCTTCAGGCTTGCTGTCGCTGCACGCGCTGGCCGCCGCCGTCGCGAGCGACAGCGCCGCGAGCATGAGGAATGCGGCCGTCCGGCCGCGTTTCGAGGGCATGGATCTCCCTGGCTCGGTGTGCTTGCAGCAGCGTAGCACAACGACCCTGATACCATGCACAGATGCTCTACGCCGATCGCGTCGCGCGCAGCTTCGGCCCCGTCGACGTCCTCCACGACGTCACGTTTGTTGTGTCCCCCGGCGAGCGCGTTGGCCTCGTTGGCCCCAACGGTGCCGGCAAGTCCACCATCCTTCGCCTCATAGCTGCCGAAGATAAGCCCGACGAAGGCGCGTGCGGCGTCCGTAACGGCGACCTCGGCCATCTCAAGCAGCAGGCCGCGCACGACGCCGATCGCTCACTGATGACGGAGATGTGGACCGCCTTCCCCGAGGCCCGCGCCATCGAGGAGGAGTTACACGCCGTTGCCGGCCGCATCGAGCGCGGCGAAGGCGGCCTCGACGCCCTCATCGAGCACCAGGCCCACCTCTTCGAACGCTTCGAAGCCCTTGATGGCTATCGCATCGAGCAGCGCATCGGCCGCGTCCTCGACGGCCTCGGATTTTCGTCCGACGACCGCCTCAAACGCTGCGGCGACTTCTCCGGTGGTTGGCAGATGCGCATCGCGCTTGCCAAGATCCTCGTGCGCCGCCCCGAGAACATCCTCCTCGACGAACCCACCAACCACCTCGACGCCGCCGCTCGCACCTGGCTCGCCGACGATCTGCAGAAGTACAAGGGCTCGCTCCTCGTCGTCACCCACGACGCCGACTTCCTGGATCGCGTCGCCACCCGCATCCTCGAGCTCCGAGACGGCCGCGTCGAGAGCTACACCGGCAACTACGCCGAGTTCCAGCGCCAGAAAGCCGAACACCTCAAGCAGATCGACCGCGCCGCCGCCCGTCAGGAGCGCGAAATCGCCCGCCAGGAGCGCTTCATCGAGCGCTTCCGCGCCAAGTCCTCGAAGGCCACCGCCGTCAAGAGCAGGGAGAAAGCCGTCGCCAGGATCGAGCGCATCGAGCGTCCGCGCTCCGAGCGCACGGTCAGCTTTCACCTGCAAGCTCACGGGCGCACCGAGCGCGATGTCCTCTTCGTCCGCGAGGTGAGCCACGCCTACGAGGACGAGCATCTCGTGTTACTCGACATAAACCTGCATGTGGAGCGCGGCCAAAAGGTCGTGTTCGTAGGTCCCAACGGCAGCGGCAAGAGCACGCTGCTGCGCATCATCGCCGGTGTGTTCGAACCCAGTGAGGGCGAGGTCGAGTGGGCCGAGCGCGCCCGCGCCGGCTACTACGACCAGCACCAGGACGAGGTGCTCGACCCTGAGAGCACCGCGCTCGGGGAGGTGCGGGCCGTCGCCCCGGCCGAGCCCGAGATGCGGCTGCGCTCCGTGCTCGGCCAGTTCCTCTTCACCGGCGACGACGTCTTCAAAAAGATCAGCGTCCTCTCGGGCGGAGAGCGCAGCCGCGTAGCCCTCGCCAAGTTCCTCCTCGAGCCCACCAACGTCCTCCTCCTCGACGAGCCCACCAACCACCTCGATCGTCCCACGCGCCGCAAGCTCATCGAAGCCCTCGAGAAGTACGAAGGCACCATCATCTGCGCCTCCCACGACCCCGGCATCCTCGACCGCGTCGCTACCCGCGTCTACGAGATCAAAGACACCGCCTCCCACGAACTCCTCGACCGCCGCAAAGACTAAGCTCGTACCGTGCTGTCGTAGCGCGCCCCGCCCCGCGCCCCGCGCCTCGTGCCTCGTGCCCCGCGCCCCGCGCCCCGCAGCGCGGGCTTTCAGCCCGCGGGTTGTGGTCTCATCGCGATCGTCTGGGATGTGGCACAGCCGTCCCCGGCTGTACGCCGTAGCGCGACCTTCAAGACCGCGTGGGTTGGCCGGCAGCAGTCCGTCATCCGGATGTGGCAAGACCACCCGCAGGCGCGCGCGTTGTGGTCGTCGCGATGAGTCGTTCATGTGCCACAGCTGCCTCTGCAGCGCGCCCCGCATGCGTCACCTCGGCGCCACATCCACTGCCCGCCCAATCGTCGTATCATGTCCAGAAGCCCACACCCGCGCACGGAGGCCCACATGCGCACCTACACCCGCCGAGAATTCATCGCCATCACCACCACCGGCGCGGCCGCGGCCGCCATCGCAGCAGCCTGCGGCGACGACGGTGACACCAAGCCCGCCGCCACCGCGACGCTGGCCCCCGCCGGCTCCGCGCCCACGGCCGCACCCACCGTCGACGCCGGCGCCGACAACGCCGCCGTCGGCCTCCGCTGGTTTGGCCAGTCCATGTTCATTCTCACCAGCCCCGGCGGCACGACCGTCCTCCTCGATCCCTTCAACGACATCGGCTACACCGTGCCGCCACCCTTGAACACCGATGTCGCGACCATCACCCACGAGCACCCCGATCACAACAACGGCGGCCTCGGCGGCACGGCCACCCTGTTCCGCGGCCTCACCGCCGACGGGTGGTTCGATCTCGACGAGACCGCCGGCGACGTCCGCATTCGCACCATCCGCACGTACCACGACGACACCCAAGGCGCCCAGCGCGGCCGCAACACCATCTTCGTCTTCGAGACCGCCGGCATCCGCATCGCCCACCTCGGCGATCTCGGCCACCAGCTCGAGGCCGACCAGCTCGCCGGCATCGGCCCCATCGACGCCCTCATGGTCCCCGTCGGTGGCACCTTCACGATCGACGGCGCGGGCGCGACAGCCGTCACCAACGCCCTAAGCCCGAAGATGGTCTTCCCCATGCACTACAAAACCGCGAGAGCCGGAGGCGCCCTCGCCACTGCCGACGCCTTCCTCGAGGGCAAGACCGTCCAGCGCGTAGGCAGCACCGACCTGCGCCTCACCCCCGCGGACATCCCCGCTGCCCTCACTGCCTATGTCCTCGACTACGAGTAGCGCTCGCCCCCATGAGGTAAGAGGATCACTCGCCCTGTGATCATCATCTCCCGTACGGACAGGATCCCCGTACCCCGTACGGACAGGCGCTGCCCTGCGAAGCAGCGGTCTTTAGACCTGTCCTCATGCCGCAAGCTGCGCGACCCGCCTTCCACGGCTCACGGCCCGGCTCGCACGAGCAATCCGCTGGCAAGCGATCGCCAAGCAGATGCCACAAATTTCACCAAAGTGATCCGGCCCGCTTGGAGATCACACACGCAGTCTCGTACGCTCGCCTCGCCGGACTCCATGCCTGACGCCAAGCCGTCGTCCGGCGCGACAGAGAGCCCCGCGAAAAAACCGAAAAGTGCCGAGCAATTGAATCTGGCCCGTCGGCAGAGGACCGAAAGTGCCGAGCAATTGAATCTACTGCCTAACTCCGTGGCCAACTATGATTCCGACCGGCCACCCATCTAGAGGGAACAGGACATAACGATGAAGCTCGGACTCTCCGCCGGTTATTGGAGCAGCGGCCCGCCTCCCGGCGCCGAAGAGCAGATCGCCGCTGCAGAAGACCTCGGCTTCGACTCCGTCTGGACCGCCGAGGCCTACGGCTCCGACGCCCTCACGCCGCTCGCCTGGTGGGGCAGCAAGACGAAGAAGCTCAAGCTCGGCACCTCGATCGTGCAGCTCTCGGCCCGCACGCCCGCCGCCACCGCCATGGCAGCCATGACGCTCGACCATCTCTCTGGCGGCCGGGTCGTCTTGGGCATCGGCGCCTCCGGCCCCCAGGTCGTCGAAGGATGGTACGGCCAGCCGTACCCGCGCCCGCTCGAGCGCACGCGCGAGTACGTCGAGATCCTCCGCCGCATCTTCGCCCGCGAGGCCCCGGTCGAGTTCTCCGGCCACCACTACCAGATGCCCTTCCACGGCGGCATGAACCTCGGCAAGGCTCTGAAGTCCACCATCCACCCGCTGCGCACCGACATCCCCGTCTTCCTCGCCGCCGAAGGCCCCAAGAACGTCGCCCTCGCCGCAGAGATCGCCGACGGCTGGCTCCCGCTGTTCATGTCCCCCAAGAGCGACAAGTTCTACCGCGACGCCTTGGCCGAAGGCTTCAAGCGCGAGACCGCCCGCCACAAGCCTGAGGACTTCGGGGTCGCGGCCATCGTCCCGGTCATCGTGAACAAGGACGTCGAGGCCGCCGCCGACATGGTGCGCCCTATGCTCGCGCTCTACGCCGGCGGCATGGGCGCCCGCAACGCCAATTTCCACTTCGATGTGCTCGCTCGTCTCGGCTACGAGGAGGTCTGCCTTCGTGTGCAGGACCTGTACCTCAGCGGCAAGAAACGCGAGGCCATGGCCGCCATCCCCACGCAGATGGTCCAGGACACCGCCCTCATCGGCCCCATCGAGAAGATCCGCGACGATCTCGCCGCCTGGAAAACCACCTGCCTCACGACGATGCTCGTCGGCGGCCCGCCTCCGCTCCTCGAACAGATCGCGAAGGTTGTGCTGTGACCGAACCCGCGAAGAAGAAGCTCAAGCTCGGGTACGCCGCCGGATACTGGTCCAGCGGCCCGCCGCCCAACATCGAGGAGGCGCTCGCCGCCGCCGAGGACCTGGGCTTCGACTCTTTCTGGACGGCCGAGGCCTACGGCTCCGAGTGCCTGACGCCGCTCGCCTGGTGGGGCGCGAAAACGTTGCGCATCAAGCTCGGCACCTCCATCATGCAGCTCTCCGCACGCACCCCGGCCGCGGCTGCGATGGCCGCCATGACCCTCGACCACCTATCGGGTGGGCGCTTCATTCTCGGTCTCGGCGCATCCGGCCCGCAGGTCGTCGAAGGTTGGTACGGCCGTCCGTACCCGCGCCCCCTCGAACGCACGCGCGAGTACGTCGAGATCCTTCGCCGCATCTTCGCCCGCGAAGCGCCCGTCGAGTTCTCCGGCCGTCACTACCACATGCCGTATCCCGGCGGGATGAACCTCGGCAAGCCGCTCAAGTCGACGATCCACCCGCTCCGCACCGACATCCCGATCTACCTCGGCGCCGAGGGCCCCAAGAACGTCGCCATGGCCGCCGAGATCGCCGATGGCTGGCTCCCCGTCTTCTTCTCGCCCGGCATGGACACGTACTACCGCGACGCTCTCGCCGAGGGCTTCGCCCGCCCCAACGCGCGCCGCACACCGGAGACGTTCGAGGTGCCCCTCGCGCTCTCCATCGTCCCCAACGACGACATCGACGCCGCCGCAGACATGGTGCGCCCCATGCTCGCCCTCAACATCGGCGGCATGGGCGCCCGCGGGATGAACTTCCACTTCGAGGTCTTCGCCCGCATGGGCTACGAGGAGACCTGCGTCCGCGTCCAGGAGCTGTTCCTGTCCGGCGACAAACGCGGTGCCACCGCCGCCATCCCCACGAAGATGGTGGAGGAGATCGCCATCATCGGCCCCATCGCCAAGATCAAGGACGACCTCCAGCGTTGGACCGACACCGTCGCCACATCCCTGCTGATCGGCGGCCCCCCTCAGTTCCTGGAGCTAGTAGCGAAGGTCGTGTGGTAGATGCGTCCCTCGTCTTCACACCGTAGCGCGGGCTTTTCAGCCCGCGCGGTCGTCGCACGAGGGGCGAGTGAATCCACGCAAAGATGATGCTCTTTGAGCCATCCGTCTGGAATACAGGTCTCTGAGACGATGGCGCATATGCTAGTGCGCCGGCGCCTCCAGGCCTTCCTGCACCCACGCATACACCCGCAGCGCCATCGTCATGCGCGGCTCCCAGTCCACGGTGGTGTACTGCGGGAACTTCCGCCGGATGCCCGCCCACGCAGCATCCTTCTCGGCGCCGGAGATCTCTTCCGCCCGGCATTTCAGGATGACCTTCCGTAGCTTAGTCCAGTCCTCGTCGTACTCATCGATGAGCACCGCGATCCGCGCCTCATGCCGCAGCGCCAGCCCCGTTGCTGACTTCGGCCCCAGGTCCACGTACACCGTCGCCTCGCCGTCAAACACCGGGCACACCGGTATCACGTGCGGCTCCCCATCGCCCCGCACCGTCGCAATCCGGCACACTCGTGCCGCATCAACGAACTCCCGGATGGCGTGGGGTAGTGGTTTCAATGAAGAGACCTCCCGGGGATCGAGAAGCTGGACGAAGAATCTCTATCGCGGAGTGATTTGTCGAAGAATCAGGCCCCTGTCGACCGATAACCGACGACTGATGACCGCTTACGCCAGGTGCGGCGCCAGGTGCTTGAACACTTCCCGGATGCTCACGACGGCGGTCGGCGTGCCGCCCTGCAGCAACGGGATATGCCGGAATCCCCCTACCGACATCTTGTTCACCGCCACCGCGATGTCGTCGTCGTCGCGCAGGAACACCGGGTCCGCAGTCATCACCTGCCCGCACGTGACCGCGTTCAGGTCCTCCGTCGGCCCCGCCACTTTGTGTAGCACGTCCCACGGCGTGATGATCCCCGCCAGCGAGTTCCCGCTCATCACAAGCACGCAGTCTGTGTCCGAGTTCTGCATCAGCCGTACCGCCAGACCGACGGGGTCCGTCGTCTGCACCCGCACCGGTGACTGCGCCGGCAGCTCCGCCAGGCGCGCACTGATGAACTCCGGCCCGGATGCGCGTCGCTGCGCGGACGCCGGGTCGTCCAGCGAATACAGGTCCTGCCCGCAATTCGCGCAGCTATCCACGCCCTCGATATTGTCGAACTTACATTCGGGACAGATCATGGACCGCTACTCCACCGTCCAGGTGTCGCCCTCGAGGAAGATGTCGCGCAACTCACCTTCCCCCTCGGCGTTGATCACGTCTTCGATCTGCTTCTGCATGAGCGCGTCGTATGTTGGCCGCTGGACGGCGCGGAACACGCCCATCGGCACCGGGAACTCCGGCCACTCCATGCGACTCAGCAGAAACGCGATCGTAGGGTCCGCGCGCGTCTCGTCGTGCACCAGCACGTCGCCTTCCGTGATGCCATCCTTGCCGATCTCGACCACCTCGATGTGCATGCCGTTGAATCGCAGACCCTTGTCCCTCTCCTTGCCATAGATCAGCGGCTTGCCGTGTTCCAGTGTGATCGTGCGGTCCGCCCGCACCTCCTTGGCCGCGAACTCGCGGAACGTGCCATCGTTGAAGATGTTGCAGTTCTGGTACACCTCGACGAACGACGCGCCTCGGTGCTGGTACGCTCGCTCCAGGCAGTGATGCATCAGCTGCGCGTCCGTGTCGATCGCGCGCGCCACAAAGGTCGCCTCCGCCCCGATCGCCACGCTCAGGGGGTGTAGCGGCGCGTCGATCGTCCCGTATGGCGAGGACTTCGTCCGTTTCCCCAGCTCCGACGTCGGGGAATACTGGCCCTTGGTCAGGCCGTAGATCTCGTTGTTGTGCAGGATGATCTGCAGGTCCACGTTCCGCCGCAGCACGTGCAGGATGTGGTTTCCACCGATGCTCAATGCGTCGCCGTCGCCCGTCACCACCCACACGCTCAGCTCCGGCCGGGAGGCCTTCAGTCCGGAGGCAATGGTCGGCGCGCGTCCATGGATGCTGTGGAAGCCGTACGTGTTCATGTAGTACGGCAGCCGGCTGCTGCAGCCGATGCCGGAGATGAACACGATGTTTTCTCGCGGTATCCCCAGCTCGGGCATGATTTTCTGCGTCTGCGCCAGGATCGAATAGTCACCGCACCCGGGACACCAGCGGACCTCTTGGTCCGTGACGAAGTCCTTGCGCGTTAATGCTGGGCGTTCTGCCGTGATCATGACGCTGCCCTTGTCTTCCCGCACCGGCATACGCCGGCGTCAAATCGTCCGCTAGCCGATCATCTCGGCGATCTTGCGCTCAACTTCCGCGATCGTGAACGGCCGCCCCGATACCTTGTTCAGTCCCTCGATGTCCAGCAGGAACTTCGCCCGCAACAGCATCCGCATCTGCCCGAGGTTTATCTCCGGCAGCAGCACCCGGTCGTACCGCCGCAGGACGTTTCCCAGGTTCGGCGGAAGCGGGTTCAGGTGACGGAAGTGCGCCGCCGAGACTCGCTTGCCCTCCGCCCGCGCCCGCTGCACCGCCGTTGTGATGACGCCGTACGTGCTGCCCCAGCCCAGCACCAGTAGCCCGCCCGAGTCATCGCCATCGACGACCACATCCGGGATGTCTTGCGCGATGCACTCGATCTTCTCGGCGCGCAGGCGCACCATCTTGTCGTGGTTCGCCGGGTCGTAGCTTACGTTTCCCGTGATGTCCGACTTCTCGAGCCCGCCAATGCGGTGCTCCAGCTCCGGCGTCCCTGGGATCGCCCAGGGCCGTGCCAGCGTCTTGGGGTCCCGCGCATACGGCTTGAACGTCGCGGGATCGCTGGCGAAGTTTGGCTCGATCTTCGGGAGTGAGCTGATGTCCGGCACCAGCCACGGCTCGGACCCCATGCCCAGGTATGCGTCCGAGAGGAAGATCACCGGCGTCCGGTACTTTATGGCGATGCGCCACGCCTCCACCGCCATGTTGAAGCAGTCCGAGGCCGTCGCCGGCGCTACAATCGCGACCGGTGATTCACCGTTGCGCCCGAACATCGCCTGCAGCAGGTCGGCCTGCTCGGTCTTGGTGGGCATACCGGTGCTCGGTCCTGCCCGCTGTACGTCCATGATGACCAGCGGCAGTTCCACCATCACCGCCAGCCCGATCGCCTCACTCTTCAGCGCCAGCCCCGGCCCGCTCGTGCCCGTCAGTCCCAGCGATCCGCCGAAGGACGCCCCGATGGCCGCCCCCACGGCGGCGATCTCGTCCTCCGCCTGGAACGTCTTGACGCCGAACCGCTTGAATCGCGATAGCTCGTGCAGGACATCGCTGGCGGGTGTGATTGGATAACTCCCATAGAAGAGCTGGCGGCCGGCAAGTTTGGACGCGGTGATAAAGCCCAGCGCCGTCGCCTCGTTGCCCGTGATGTTCCGGTACAGCCCCGGCTTCAGCTTCGCCTTCGGCACATGGTAGTGCGTCGCGAACATCTCGGTCGTTTCGCCGAAGTGATAGCCGTTCTTAAGCGCCGTCTTGTTCGCCTCGCACACCGCGGGGTTCTTTCCGAACTTTTCGTCGATCCAGTGCAGCGTCGTCTCCAACGGCCGGCTGTACATCCAGAACATCAGCCCCAGCGCGAACATGTTCTTGCACCGGTCGACCTGGACAGGCGTGAGACCGCTGTCCTTCAGCGCCCCGGAGTTCAACGTCGAGATCGGCACCTGGTACACGCGGTACGCCTGCAGGCTGCCGTCCTCCAGCGGGTTCGACGCGTATGCCGCCTTCTTCAGGTTGGCCTCGCTGAACTCGTTCTCGTTCACCACAAGCAGGCCGCCTCGCGGCAGGTCGCCGAGGTTGGTCTTCAGCGCCGCGGGATTCATCGCCACCAGCACGTCCGGCTGGTCTCCCGGCGTGAAGATGTCCTGGCTTGAGAAGCTGACCTGGAACCCGCTCACGCCCGGCAGGGAGCCCTGCGGCGCGCGGATTTCGGCGGGGATGTCCGGGAAGGTGCTGATGTCGTTGCCGATGACGGCCGAGGTCTTCGTGAACTGCGTCCCGGCGAGTTGCATACCGTCGCCGGAGTCGCCCGCGAACCGGATGGTCACTCGCTCAAGTTCGAGGATGTCCTGGTGCTCGGGGCTTTCCGATTCCTTGGTCGTTACGGTTGCCACTACGCACCCTCCGGTTCCGCAATGAGTTGGTGGGGGCGCGGTGGCAGGTTCAGCACCTGCGCCGGAAACGCCTCCGCCAGGAAATGAATGATGTCCAGCGTTCGCAGCACCGCTACCGCGATCCCGCGGCCGTCGACGATCGGGATGTTGCGCTCGCCACCTTCGTTCATCATCTGGATCGCTTTCGCGATAGGATCCTTCAGGGTCAGCGTCTCCAGGCCGTGCGACACGTACTTATCGACGTTCTCGTCATATTTCACATCGCGCGCGACCATCCGCATCAGCACTTCCCGCTCGCTCAGGATGCCCGTCGGGTGGCCTTCGCTGTCGACGACCAGCACATAGCCTTGACCGCGCTTCTGCACGGCCTCAAGTGCGGCGCCAACGCTGGCATCACGTCCAATGGATACGGGAGGGGGAAGCCCGAGGGCGCTAATGGGGTCGGTCTGGAATGTCTCTTCGACCACGTCTGCCTCTGCCGCACACGTCCTGTACGGCGGCCCGGCGGCTTCAACGAAGCTCTAATCAGATTGTAACCTACAGGGCGGCCCCCGACGAATTCATTTCTCCGATGGCCGCGATTGACCGCGCGCCCTCGGAAGCTGTATTAAGGGGCACCGAACCATCGGGAAGTATCGGCCGCGGCGCTCACGCAGGCAAGTGCTAAGACCGTTCAGCAAAACGCAGGAGGCGTCGTCATGATCAAAGCCTACGTCCTCGTGGTCACCGACCCCGGGGAGACCAAGAACGTCTACACCACCGCCAAGGCTACCCCCGGCGTCGTCGAAATCCACGAGGTCATGGGACCTTACGACATCGTCATCGAGATCGAGGTCGATTCGCTCAGTGACGTGCCGCCCATCCTGAGTGACAAGATCCGCACCATCCCGGGCATCGAGAGCACCACGTCCCTCGTCACCTTCCCTGACTGAGTGGGAGAAGGGCCCCGGCCGGTGGCGACCGGGAGTACTGCTTGGGAGTTGCGTCGCGGCAGATCTCAGTCACCCAACACGCCATCGGCCTTCATCGCCCGGAGTGTGTTCCGAAACGCATCGATCGTCCGCGCCACATCGTCGGTGGTGTGTGCTGACGACACCATCATCCCGCCGTTCATCAGGTGAACACCTTCGTTGACCATGCCTAGGTTCAGCGCGTGCGCTGCTTCGCGCGGCGTCTTAGCGATTGGCTTTCCGGGCGCGTTGGCTCCCCACGAGTAGCCGTCGGGAGGCGGTGGATTCATCCCTAGAGCGATGTGCAGCATCGATGAATATCCGTACACACATCCCGCTACGGACTCCTCACGCAGGACGCCGTTCAGTGCGCGAGCGAGAGCGGCGGCAGTCTCCGCCGCCCGCTGCTGGTGCTCCCCATCGGCGATGAGCGATAGACAGGCAGCGCCTGCCGCGGCCGACAGGGGGTTCGCGTTGAACGTGCCCGGATGTGAGATCCGCTCGCCGCGGACGTACCCGCGCGACGCCGAGTCCCGGATGGCGATCTGGTCGATAATGTCGGCCCGCCCAGCCACGCAGCCCCCGGGCAACCCGCCCGCCACGATCTTCGCCATCGTCGTCATGTCGGGCGTGATGCCATACACCTGCTGAGCCCCGCCCGGGGACACCCGGAAGCCTGTGATCACTTCGTCGAAGACCAGCAGGGCGCCGTGCCTGCTCGTAAGTTCCCGCGCCGCCCGCACAAACTCGAGGTCGATCGGCTCTGTGCCCCAGTGCGCGCCCGTTGGCTCCAGGATCATGACGGCAATGTCTGCGCCGTCTTCGCGAAGGGTCTGTTCGAGCGTGTCGACGTCGTTCTGCGGCACCACGATCGAGCCCTGGAGCGTGCCGTGCGGCAAGCCGGGCGAGACGGGCAGCGTACCCTCTGTCGCTGGCTGGCCCGTCACGCTGTCGTTCCAACCGTGAAAGTGCTCGCGGAGCCGCAGCACTTTTTCCCGTCCCGTGAATGCGCGTGCGAGCCGCAGCGCCATCATTGTGGCCTCCGTGCCTGAAGAGGTGAACCGCACGCGATCCGCGGACGGGATCAGGCGCAGCACCAGCTCGCCCCATAGAATCTCCGCCTCATGCGACGCGCCGTAGTGCGTGCCCCGTGGCAGCTGCCCTGCAACCGCCTCGACGATCACCGGGTGGTTGTGACCGAGCAGAAGGGCGCCGTGGCCCATGACGTAGTCGACCAGATCATTGCCGTCGACGTCGGTCTTATGCCCTCCCCACGCGCTCCGCACGTAGAGTGAAAAAGGCGCACTGTGCCGGATGTCGTGAGTGACGCCGTTGGGGAAGACAGCGCCCGCCCGCCCCGCCAGCCGCCGCGACTCCGGATGGGACTCCACATAATGGCTTACAATTGTCATTCGACGTTCCCTCCGAATCTCGCCGCGGCCAGCAGCCTCATTGCGCTGAGCTGGGTAGGGGATAGGGGTTTCCCCTACAGGGACAGCAGCTCGTTCTCGACGTGGTCGAGCAGATCTTCCGCGTCACCGACGAGCTTACCCTCCGGCTTCAAGGCGAGGCATCGCCGAAAGGACCGGGCTGCGGCTTCGTAGAGTTCAAGCACATCTAGATCGCTTCCAGCAGGGCGCCGCCTCATCTCATGTGCCGCGAACTCATGCAACCAGCCGTCTGCGTACCACAGCCCCGCATCGTCCGGGTGTAGCGTCGCCGCGCGCTCGATCAGCGCCAGTCCATCCGCGTATCGGCGTTGCCGAGTGACCAGCACGGTCGCCAGATGCTCGAGCGCCTCGACGCTGTTCGGGTCCAGAGTCAGCGCCTCACGCGCGAATGCCACGCCTCCTGCGACATCGCCAGCCGCGTGGCGCTCCTGCGCGCGGAGGAACAACGCGTGCGCTTGTTCGCTGGAAGACGTCAGCTCAGCCCCTCGACCAACCGCAACGCCTCAGGCTCCGTGAACACCCGGAACGAATTCGTTCGCACGTTGCCCTGGCCGCTCACCGCGAGCGACACGCGCGTGATCGTCTCGTCGTCGGGCGCCTCGGCGACCACCACGTAGTCGTACTCACCCATCGCGAAGTAGAGCTGCTTCATTTCAGCGCCATGCGCCGTGAATGTGCTCCTCGCGTTCTCGATGCGCCGGTGCAGATCCTGCATCGTGCGCGCGCCTTGGTCGGTCAGTTTCGCAAGGACGACATACGTTGCCACGGGCCTCTCCTTCATGTTGCGGGCCAGCTCGTGCTTCACCGGCTAGGCATACAGTCCGTCCAAGAGGGGCCGTTTGTCAAGATTCGGGACGTGCCAGCCGGCCCCCCTCCCCCCGACGAAGCCCGCGGGTTCCCTCCCCGACGAAGGGCCGCATCTCGAAGAGTTGTCGCACCGCGAATGCGGCCGCGAGCGTCACATACATGATCGAAAACACATCACGTGAAACAATGGAGTGCGGAGTCAGGAACTGTGCCAGGAAGAGCACGGCCAGCACACTCGCCTCCGCCAACGTCATCCGAAGGTTGATGAGAAGCACGACGGCGAGGAGACTCTGAGCCGCTGTCAGCAACACCTCCTCGGTCTGGCGTGTGTCGGTCGGCAACGGATTGATCGTGCCGCTGGAGATGGCGTAGGCGATCGGCAAGCAGCCGATCAGCAACGTCCACTGATTCACCTTCGAGGAAACCAGCGCCCCAAGCGCTGCGTCGGCGCGCATCCTCCACGCCAGGAGCCCGGCAACGAGAAACTCAGGAAACTCCGACGCCAGCGGCGCGACCCACTGGACCAGCTGGAACTCGTCGATCCCCAGCTTCACGCCTGAGTCGATCAGCCCCTCGGCAAACGGCTCGGCGGAGAGCAGGATCGCCCCGCCCGCATAGAGGAACATAGCCACGAGCACGCTACGCCGCTGGCCCGTGGGAAGGTTCGCGATCATCTCCGCCGGCCCCACAATGTCCGACTCTGCTTCAATCTCCCCACGCGATGCCATGTACACGTACACGCAAAACAGGCCGACGAGGAATGCCCCATCGAACAGCGTGATGCCTCCCCGGAACGGGATGATGAACGAGTACACCGTGGCTATCCCGAGGATTCCGACTTCCGTCCGGTGTATCGCCGCCAGCTTCAGTAGATTTTGGCGGGTCCGAAACGCGAAGATCGCCACGACCATCGTCCAGCCCAACCCGACCAGCAAACGGTTGCCACCCGTCATGTTCGCTGTTGCATACGACGCGTAGGACGGATCGTTTCCTGCCTTCCATGCAAACAGCATGTCGACTGCGTACTCAGGCAACACCGCGATGAGTGCAAGCCCTGCCAGCGCGAGTGTGCGCGGCACGTCGCGTTCCGCCGCCTCCGCTGTCCAGGTGAGCAGGAACGCCGCCGAAACGATGCCCAGGCCAAACACCAGCGTTTCGACCGGGATGCTCGCGCTCCACAGGTCGAAGCGCAACGACGCGGCAGGCCATGCCAGCAAAGCCATCGCGATTGGCCACTGCCATTGCCGGACCGACGCCAAGTGCGGTTCCTCCAACAAAAAGACCTCTGATGACGCCACCAGGGTCATCAAAGGTCTCACAGTCCCTGTCATCACAGGGTGTCCGGACCGGGCCTATACGGCCGGGTCTGGCGATCCGGACGGCCCGCGAATCAGGGCGGGCCAGTTACTCCCCTTTGGGTGCTTGAACGCTACGTGAAGAGCGCGCGTCCGTCAATTCTGCAACCGTCACAGGCTTCCCGCGCGGCCCGCTCAACCAGCGCGGCGTGCGCGCAGGCAATCGAGATGGCTCAGGCCATCCAGCAGTTCCGCCTCGAAGTACTCATCCCGTGTCTCCCCGAAGTCGGGCAGCCTTAGACCGTGTTCGAAGACATCGTCAGATGCAAGCGCAACGCCGCAGTCAGGACAGACAAACATCGGCCGGCCACGGGTATCGCGAAGAGCCTCCGCCGAAAGGGTCATGGAATTCACCGCCTCTCCCTTGTCATAACGCGTTGGTCGGGTTCCGCGTATCAGAATCACACCGTCCGAGAGGGGGAGCGGTGAGCGCGACGCGAGCGGCACCCGCATCAGATCGGGTATTCCCGGCCGATGGTGATCGTAGGGAAGCAGGGGGACGTTCCCGTACTCATCAGCCAGTCAGTGGCGCGTCAACCCGGCCGGGATACGCCCCGAGGAAGCGCGCGTTCTTACTGGCAGCGGGAGTACGGGTGTGTTGGGGTACGAGAAATGAGCACGAGAAATTACTACGAGGTCCTCGGCCTGGCGCAGTTCGCCGACGGCGTCATGGTGGATCAGGCGTACTGGCATCTTGCCAAGACCTATCAGACTCTCGCCGTCGCCGACCCGAGGGCACGCCTCCTGCTGGATGAGCTGAATGAGGCGTATGCGGTGTTGGGCACCCCGCGGCTGCGCGAGGAGTACGACGACGGCCTCGGCCAGCCTCCCGAGGTATCGGGGCGAAAGGCTGGCAGGAAAGCAAGGGCACCAAAGGCCGCATCCCCCTGGAGAATTGGACTCTCACTGCCTCGATGGCGGCCGTTCGGACAGAAGGCGAACGACGCCCTTCCGGTGGATACGGTACGCGCTGTTCCGATTGCGAGCCGCACCTCAGGGGTCATGAAGCCCGTTCTGCACGCCGGTAACGCCGGCGACCTGCCTCGTGCTCGAAAGGCCGATGTCGGTGACCTCCGGGCTTCCACTGCGAAGATGCTTGAGCGCTGGCGCACCAACGCCGGAATCCGTTCCCACTCCGAACGCGGTGACGCGCCGGACACCACGCTCGTGGACATCTTCAAGACGGAGAAAGAGTTGGAGTCTCACGGCGACCCCCTGGCCGCTGTGATGGAGATCTTAAAAGCCCCCGCTGATGTCGTCCGCGCGAAGACCGACGCCTGACTGGCGGTCGCTTCTCGTCGTCCGTTCGGAACAGGGCCTTGCCATCAACCAAAGGCGGGGCCCATGTGCCTATGATCGCACTATAGCTGTTATGTATCTTCCCGAATCCGCATTCACTCAAGACATCTCAGCTTCAAACCGATACTCCTAGCGAAGGAGGTGCCGGTTCCGGAACGGGTCGCGTCACGCCGCCAGTTCGGCGTGCGTAGCCGGATTCGCATTCGTGATGGATGCGTTTGGAAACCGCTGGCGCCAACACGGATGGCACCACGACATCGCAGCATCCTGGACACCATCGGCCCCGCGTCCTCGCGACGGCCTCGGGTAGGCACGGCGGTGTGGGCGCTAGGCCTTGCCCTGCTGGCCGCCATGGCCGCACTCGTCATCGTAGGGCCTGCCGTTATGTCGAGACCCGCGTTCACGGCCGCCGAGCTCATCGCCATGTTGCTCGGCGTCGCTTACGGTCTTCTCGTCGCACTCCGGTCACGCAACGCCCACCTCAAGACCGAGCGCGCTTACTCTACCCATCTCGAAGAGCTCAGCCAGCGCCTGCGGACCATGGCATACCGCGACGTCCTCACCGGCCTCTACAACCACCGCTACTTCCACGAGCAACTCGCCCACGAGATCGATCGCTCGATCCGCTACGGCCAGCCCCTCACCGTGCTGTTGTTCGACATGGACAACTTCAAAACCATCAACGATACCTACGGCCATCTGGTCGGCGACAAGTTCCTCAGCCTCGTTGGGCAGATCGTCGCAAAACACATCCGTAGCAGCGACATAGGCGCCCGTTACGGCGGGGATGAATTCGCGATCATTCTCCCCAACACCAACGCGGATGAAGCCCGCCTCACCGCCACGAAGCTCGAGGAAGCCGTCGCCCGCTCCGCGGCAATGACCCCCGGCGAGGAGGCCGTGCGCCTGGGGATCTCCCTGGGACATGCGTCATGCCCCGACGACTCACGTCTCCCCGGAGAGCTCATCGAAGCCGCCGACCGCCGCCTGTACGAGATCAAGACCGCGCGGCGCAGTGGCTCCCGCGCCCTCCGCGAGACGGCGTAACCCCGGCTGTGTGCACGTGGGGCCGGATGATAGACTGCCGTTATCCACATCCCACGGCGGCAGACCCCTGTCCCCGCTAAGGAGCCCGCATGTCGATCAAAGCAGCCCAGGCAGCTGTCTTCGGACTGCTCGGCGTCTCTGTCGTGGTTCTGGTCTTCGCCATCGGCTACGTCGTGGGCGTTCGCGGAGACGATGACCCTGCACCCCTGCCCGATATCGGCGCCGATTCCGGATCCGATGACGGCGCCTCCGACGCTGACTTCGCGAACCTGAACCAGATCTTCGAGATCCTTCAGGACAAGTACGTCGATCCCGACGTCATCGATCGCGAGACGCAGTACCAGCAGGCCATCAACGGCCTGCTCGAGACGTTCCCAGACAGCGGCACGTTTTATGTCGACCCACAGACCGTAGCCACCAGCATCGGCCCGTCCGGCAAGTTCGAGGGCATCGGCGCCACCGTATCTTCCCAGAACGGCGATATCGTCATCGTCGCCCCTATCGAAGACACACCCGCAGAGCGCGCCGGTGTCCTTCCGGGCGATGTCATCCTCGAGGTCGATGGCGAATCCACCGCAGGGTGGACCCAGGAAAAGGCCGTCCTCAAGATCCGCGGCCCCGCCGGCACAACCGTCACCATCAAGCTCCGCCATGCGCAATCCGGCGAGGAAGTCACGCTGGAAATCGAGCGCGATGAAATCAAGGTGAAGAGCGTCACCACCCAGCCGCCCGGCGGGTCGCTTCAGGATGGCTCCGGCACGGACATCACCGATCTCGCCTACATCTACCTGCGAGAGTTCACCGAGCCATCGAAGGAGGAGATGCAGCAGGCCCTGCGCGATGCCATCGACACCGGCAAGAAGGGCCTGATCCTTGACCTTCGGAACAACCCGGGCGGCCTGTTGCGCACGACCATCGATATTGCCGACGAATTCCTCGACGGCGACAAGGTCGTACTCACCGAGCGGGACCGCGACGGCTCGGAGCAGGTGTACAAGTCCAAGGACGGGGGCATCGCGCTCGATATTCCCGTCGTTATCCTCATGAACCGGTTTAGCGCCAGCGGTTCAGAAGTGCTCGCCGCCGCCCTGCAGGACAACGGCCGGGCCCAGCTCGTCGGCGAGAAGTCGTTCGGCAAAGGCACCGTGAACATCTCGAACGACCTCGACGACGGTGGCCAGCTGTACGTGAGCGTCGCCAAGTGGCTCACGCCGAACGGCACGCAGATCGACGGTGTCGGCATTCGCCCCGATATCAACATCCAGCTCAATGACGAAGACATCGATCTGCGCCGCGACGTTCAGCTCTGGAAGGCCATCGATGTGCTTCGCGGCACCGATTTCACGCCGCCCCGTACACCCGTCGCGGCTTCCGAGACGCCTGTGGCCACGCCGACGCGCGCGGGCGGCTGAGGGCTTCGCTACGCTAAGGCCATATGGCTGACATTAAGCAGGTCGCCTCCAACCGCAAGGCGTTCCACGACAACGAGATCTTCGAACGCGTCGAGGCTGGTCTCAGCCTGACAGGCACGGAGATCAAGTCGATCCGCGCGAACGGCGCCAGCATCCGCGAGGCCTACGCGCGCCCGCAGAACGACGAGATGTGGCTCTATGGCGCTCACATCGCGGAGTACGTGGCCGGCAGCTACCAGAACCACGAACCCGTGCGCCCGCGCCGCCTTCTTCTGCACAGGAAACAGATCCGCGAATGGGCGCGTGCCATTGCCGAGCGAGGGCTCACCGTCGTTCCCCTCAGTCTCTACCTGAAGGATGGTATGGCGAAGGTCGAGCTTGGCCTCGTCCGCGGCCGCAAGCAGTACGACAAGCGCCAGGCGATCGCCAAGCGCGAGGCCGATCGCGACATCGCCCGCGCCCTGCGGCACCGCAACCGCTAGCGCGTGCTTGACACCTCCTTTGCCGATCCGAGCCCGGACGATCCAGACTGCACGCCATGCGACAAGTATGCCGCGTTGTCTTGGTGTGCGCTCCCGCGCTGGCCGCCGTCCTGGTCTCGTCTTGCAGCGGTGGCGGCGATGGCGGGCCCGCAGGCACAGGGCAGCTGCTGTTCGGAGACCAACGCGGAATCGTCGAGCTCGAAATCGAGACCGGCCTTGACCGCGTGCTGACTGCGGCGCCAACCACAACCACATCCCTTCGCGACCCGGCGGTCTCCCCGGACGGCACGCGCATCGTATTCACCTCCACGTCCGCCGCGCGCGTCCCCGGTGGCGCGCGTGAGGTGAACGGTGCTCTGTGGATCGCCGATCGCGACGGCAGCAACGCTCGACTGCTCGCATCGCACGTCGCGCCGAATACCGGAATAGCGGCACCGCAGTGGCTGGATGATGCGACGGTGCTCGCCGTGTCCCTCTCCCTCGCCGATGCAGGCATCGCCGCGGCGTATCCGTCCCGAATTCTCCGCGTCGATGCGGGCACGGGAGAAGCGGTCGATTTCTTGCCGGGCATCGCGGCGTTCGGCGTTTCGCCAGATCGGTCGAGGCTGGGTTTCGTTGCCGCCAACGAGCGGAGTCTGGGCGCGACCTCGACCCAGGCCCCGTCCGCGCTCACAAACCTGGTCGGCGAAGGAGACTACGTCTATCTCGCTTCGCCGCGCTTCTCGCCGGACGGCCTAACCATCGCATTCGTCGCTTTCGACGCCGCAACGTTCCCTCCAAAGACAACGGCGGAGGAGCCGGAGGCCTCCCTCTGGCTCGTATCGATAGCCGCTGCAAGCCTCACCAGGCTCGCCTCATTCGAGTCCGACGATCGCTCCTCCCTCGCCTGGAGCGGCGATGGCAAGATCATCTATGTCCAGAGCTCGGAGGCTTTCCTCGCGATCGATGCCGGTTCTGGCGAAATCGAGACGCTGCGTGAGCCCGTGACCCTGCTCAGCACCTTCACCTGGCAGCCCTCTCCGGAGCAAGAAGCCGAGAAGTGACATCCCGCTATACTAAAGCGTCAGCCCTGTGCGGCTGATCTGCTCGGGGACGAAAGGGCTCGACAGGGATCGACGGATCTGAGTTGCAGGCGGAGGACGGCTGCACCCTCCTTAATACGCGGTCAAAACCTACACGGCGAATCTAATCTCGCCCTCGCTGCCTAGGCAGTGACGTTCATCCCACTCCAACCCCGGCGGGGCGGGAATGAGCGACGAAAGACCGGGGTGCTGCTCCCGCAACGCCGGTAGCGGGAGCCTAAGACAACCGGCTGGCCACTGTCCGGACGGGCCCGCAGCGGACGGACAGGGCGAGACCTAACTGTCGGGATAAGCCTGTAGCAAACTCAGGGCGGCGCTCACCTGGACGGGGAGTTCAATTCTCCCCCGTCTCCACCAAGTCCACCAGTCGGGCTGGTTCGCGGCTTCCGCGGGAAGCAAGAAACACGCGGACCAGTCCGGTTGTTCCAGCACTCCTTCCAGCAATGAACCGAATCCGTCGGCCGGCGTGATCGCTGCGACGCGCCGCGTCTCGATGTCGACGTAGGCTCGCTCGACGAGCGGTGCGATGAGTCGTGATCGTTCTTCCTGCGTGGCCTCTTGCAACAGCACCGGCAAATCCCGGAACAGGGCGAGGCACTCTTCGACTCTGGCGATCGGCGCCGGTTGGGCGCCTCGGATCTGCGCGTCGATCTCTGCCAGCTTGGTCTTGTACTCCGCATCGCTCCTGTAACCGCCGTCCTCGTGAATCTGATACACCCGGCGCTTGCGGTCTTGCAGCGACGCGACGTTCACTCGCTTGCAGCCCCGTTTGGTCGCGAGCGTGGCGATGCGCTCGGGCCAGTCGGGCGGAATGACGAGCGAACGGAACAGCGCGCCGATCTGCTCATCCACGGGCCCGGCCATACACGCGCGATTGTTCGTCTCGCAGTCGTACGCATGGCGCTCCCGGTACATCGGCAGGCCCGTCCGGTGTTGACGATCCGAGTGCAGTGGGTTGCCGCAGCGGATGCAACCCGTCCGCCCCTGGAGCACACCTCGGGCGCCGTGGACGAGTCGCGCACGTGCACGGGGCCGTCGTAGACGCTGGACCGCGTCGAACAATTCGCGATCGACGATCGCTTCGTGCTTGCCCTCGAACTCCTCTTCGCCGCAGCGCACCCGGCCGATGTACAGTCGGCAACGGAGCATGTCCTTCACGGCGTGCCGGTGAACCGGCGACCCTTGCGGGTGCGGAATCCTTCGTCGTTAAGCCAGGATGAGATCTGGCCGCACGACGCACCGTTATGTCGCATACGGAATGCCTGCCCTACCGCCTCGGCTTCTTCAGGAACCGGCTGGAGTGCTGCCCCCGCCTCGGGGCGCATCAGGCCGAACGCTGAAGGCCCCACTGCGATGCCCTTCGAGGCCTTTTCCCTATGAGCCTTCCGGACGTGGACGCCCGTCTGCGCTGAGAAGAACTCCTGAGCGGCGCCGAGCGTCGTGAGGACCATCTTTCCGGAGGGCGTCGTGTGGTCGATTTGCTCGGTCACCGACGCGAACCCTACCCCAGCCTGCCCGAGGCGCACGGACTGCGCGGAACCGGGACCAGCGACGCCAACTCCAACGGCAACACGAACGGTGGACGCAACGATCCTTTGCGATCCGCGGTCGGTGGCGTTTGACGGAGCAGGGAATCTGTACGTAGCTGATACGGGAAACAACCGTGTCCTGGTTTACTCGTCGCCACTAATCGACCACACGGCTGACGCGGTCTACGGCCAGACTGGGTCATTCTCGGCAATCAGCGCTTCGTCTGGCCGTAACGGTCTCAATCAACCGATGGCGGTTGCCCTCGACGACTCTGGACGCGTGTACGTTGCCGACGGCGGTAACTGTCGCGTCTTGATCTTTGAGCCGACTCCGGGTGACGCAGATGCGGATGTTGTACTCGGGCATCCCGAAACGCCGGTACCATCTTCGACGCCAGACTTCACCAGTGGCGGGCCCTGCCCAAGCTCGCCAACCCAGTACACGTTACAGGCCCCTCAGGCTCTGATCGTAGATTCAGCCGGCAACCTCTACGTCGCTGACTCGGGGAATGAACGGGTTGTGGGATATGAAGCCCCTTTGTCCAGCGGGATGGCGCCCTCGACGCTCATCGGACAGCCGGTCTGGGAAACAAGAGATTGCAGCGGCGCTTCAGAAATCGCCTGGTGTTACCCGAAAGGGTTCGCCTTTGATAACGGGGGGAACCTCTATGTAGCGGATCAGTTCTATAGCCGCGTCCTGAAATTGATCGCGCCGGCGACAACGGACCTGGTGCCCGATTGCGTGTTCGGGCAATTGGGAAGTTTCACGGACAGTATCGTGAACAAACAGGCCACAGCCACGGCAAATGGTACGCCAAGTGCGCGAGGATTGAACCGTCCGCAAGAACTTGAAGTAGGTGCTGACGGGCAGCTCTACGTCGTTGACAAGAACAACACCCGCATTCTCATATTCTCAGGAACAACGAGCGATGAGGATTGCGATGCGTTCCAAGACGCCCAGCAGACTAACCACCTCGGTTCATCGAACACCGATTCATCCAAGGACAACTGTCCGAGTGTTCGCAACACCGATCAGGTGAACCGGGACGGCAATTTTGTGGACAATTCGCCGCCGCTGTCGGCGAGCAACGACGACAAGACTTGGCCAGATTCTGATGCGGTTGGCGATCTCTGTGACGCGGATGACGACAACGATGGCATCTCCGATGCCGATGAGCTGTCGGGTGCTGCGTGTGGTGGTGTGATTACCAACCCGCTCGATCCGGATAGTGACAGCGACAATAACGCGGATGGCATCGACAATACGGACCGAGTCTTGGACGGCGCGGAATGTCAACTGGGCACGGACCCAACTGATTACACCAGCAAGCCTACAGCCGCCCAATGCGGCTCGACGACCGACACAGACGGCGACGGCCTCAGTGACGGCGTGGAGTTCTGCGGTTACAACACAAACCCCAACAACACTGATACCGACGGCGACCGCACGCTGGACGGAGCGAAGGATGGTTGCGAAGCCGCCTCCCTCAATGGCGACCGCGTGGTGAACTCCGGCGATCAATTGCTGATGATCATAGAGATCAACCGCGTGGCAACACCATCGCAGCGGCTGGTGAGTTACGACATTAACAAGGACGGGGCCGTCAACTCCGGAGATCAGCTCATCCTCAGCCAGTTCATCTCACCATCGGGTCAGTGCCCTTGAGGCACACAATAATCGGCTCCGCCACCAAAGGCTCACGGTCTCAAGGGGTTGTTGCCGAACAGATCGCGTTGGCGTCGGGAGCGGTGATATGATCGACATGGGCCGCGTGGCCTCCCAGTGAAGAGGAGGCCGCCAATGATGGGCCAGCAGGACTTCGGGACCAAGCTCTACTACCAGCTGTCGATCGACGAGCTTGTACCCCAGGATCATTTGCTGCGGCGCATCGCCGA
>Ga0326597_10000154_pt1 | contig 126948 bp, 114 predicted proteins | sample RVTome_12_FD_203789 | JGI IMG/M metagenome (GOLD analysis project Ga0326597, IMG submission 203789) | Soil microbial communities from uranium-contaminated site in the Upper Colorado River Basin, Wyoming, United States - RVT100D185 | ecosystem: Environmental > Terrestrial > Soil > Contaminated... | reverse complement strand
ACCCCCCATCTCGACCCACCCTGCCCCAAACGACCCCCTGCACGCCGTCGGCTTCCCGCTCCGCACACTCTGACCGGGGAGGAACCGACGATTATGGGACCGCCACGCCTCCTTGTCTTGGCCACATGGGAGGTCCAACAATGCCGCTGGGACCGGGAGCAGCGCCGTGGCTTTCCAACTTTTCACACACCACCCATCTGAACGGCCCGACACGCCATGGCCGAGTGCACCCGCGAAGAGCTGATCACACGGCTGGGCCTCGACGCGAACCGCCCCCACTTCGCCGGCCTCGACCTCGCCGGTCTGGACCTCTCCGGGCTCACCTTTCCCCGCACCAACTTCCGCGCCGCAAAGTTGGCCGGGGTAAACCTGTCGGGGGCAGTCCTGACCGGCGCCGATTTCTTCCGCGCCGACCTGCGCGGTGCCGATCTTCACGACGCCGACCTGACCGGGGTCGACTTCGGCTGGACCCAGCTCGCGGAGGCCAATCTGAGCGGCGCGCGCCTCGACCGCGCCCAGTTCATGGACGCCGACCTCACGGATGCGGACCTCCTCGGCGCGTCGCTGACAGGCGCCATGCTCAGCATGGTGAACCTCTCGGGGGTGACCATGGTCGGGGCCAACCTCACCGGCGCCGATCTTTCGCGTACAACCCTGCGCGCCGCCGACCTCACCTCCGCCAATCTGCGCGGGGTCGACCTGCGCATGACCGACCTCACCGGCACCAGCCTCGCCGGGGCGACCCTCGCCGGCGCAAACCTCCGCGGGGCCGACCTCACCGGCGCCAATCTGGAGGGGGCCGACCTGCGCGGCGCCACCATCACCGCCACCCGCCTCCACCGCGCCCGCCTCGGGGGCGCCGACCTGCGTGACGCCGACCTCACCCACACCGACCTGAGCGGCGCAGACACGGACGGCGCCCTCTTCTCCGACCCGGCCCCCGACCCCTAGCCTCCGTCACTCACCAGGGATCGCGGCGAGAACGGGCAAAGGACTGCACGTCCTGGCCGGCCCGCAAGCCCGAACCCGCACGCCGGCTCGCGGCGTGTCGACGACTCGGACGACGGCACGACCAAAAGCGGGTCGCGGTTGCACGCACGCAGCAGAGTCGTGGTGAGAACGGCGCTCTCAACGCTTGGCCAAAGAAACACCGGCCCCGGAAACGTGCTCGGAACAAACTAATGATTCCCTCGTAGATCGTCGGTATAATCGCGCGGTGGAGGCTCTCATCATGGTTGGCACCCCGATCGCGCACAATCTTCGCCGGCTGCGCAGCTATCGCGGTCTTACCCAGGCGAATCTCGCGGCCGCCGCAGACCTCTCCATTCAGGCCTATCGCAACCTGGAAGCCGCTCGCTCTCAGCCGCACACTTCGAGCCTGATGGCGCTCGCACAGGCCCTGGAGGTTTCGGTCGGGGAGCTGCTGGAGGAGGCTCCGGGGGTGCCGCGGGTGCGGTTCCGCGCCCAGAAGAAGCTCAAGGCACGGGAGCAGATCCTCGTCGAGTTGGCGCGGTGGCTGCGCGACTTCCGGGAGCTGGAGGAGCTCCTCGACGATCACCGCACCTACTCTCTCCGCCGTGTGGCAACCGCTCCCGGCAAGAAGCCGCCCGGACCGGACCGAGCACGCGCCGCCGCCTCTCGCGTCCGCCAGGCATTCGCGCTGGGACCTCACGAGCCGGTGCGCGATGTCTGCGGCCTGCTGGAGGCCAACGGCATCAAGGTGCGGACCATCCGCCTGCACAACGAAGGGTTCTTCGGCCTCTCCGTCGGTCCGGAGGACGGCGGACCGGCGGTGGTCGTCAACACCTGGGAGCGGATTTCGGTGGAGCGGTGGATCTACAGCGCCGCCCATGAGCTGGGTCACCTCATCCTGCACCTGGCCGCGTACGACCCGGCCATGGAGGCCGAGGATCGCGAGGAGGAGCGGGAGGCGGACGTCTTTGCGGCCCATCTCCTCATGCCCGACGACGCCTTCCAGGCCAAGTGGGAAGAGACCCGCGGGCTGCACATCGTCGACCGGGTGCTGCGGGTGAAGCGCGTCTTCGGCGTGAGCTACAAGACCGTCCTCCATCGCATCATCGAGGAGAGTGGCGACAACGACCTGTGGCGCCGCTTCAAGAACTTCTACCGGGAGCGGACCGGGCAGACCCTCCCGCACCACTTCGAGCCCGAGGGGCTGTCCGGCGAGCTCTTCGAACCGTACGGGCCGGAGCCCTACGGCAGTAACGAGCCCAAGAAGCTCATCGATGCCGACTTCGCCGAGACCCGCCTGTCGCGCCTCGTCCGGGAGGCGGTGGAACAGGCGGCCATCACCCTGAGCCGGGCGGCGGAGATCCTCAGGCTCCCCCTCGCCGACATGCGGAACCTCGCCCGCGCCTGGGTTGGGTAGATGGCGGAAGAGCCCACCGGCGACCGCCACCGCGGCCTGGTCTAAGCCCTCACTCCTCACACGGTTTCGTCGCGAGGCGGGGCGAGGGTGCGGAGATGCAAGGCGCGCGCCGCTCCGAGCGCGCAGGCGTACTTGAGAGTACGTCGAGCACTCGGAGCCAGCGCAACGCCGCAGATCCGTGGCCTCGCACCGCTGTAGCAGAAGGCGTGTGAGGAGTGTGGGCGAAATGCAAACGTCCTCATCGGCTACCGGGACGCGGACCTCGGCATCCTCTCCCTCGTCGCCACCCACGTGGCCCCGGTCTGCGTGCCCGGTCCCATCCTCACCGAGGTCCCCGGCCTCGACGAGGCCACCTGCCGCGACCTGGGCATCGAGCCCTACGAACCAACCCTGGCGGAGCTGGTGGAAGCGGGCCGCCGGATCGGCTCCCTCAGCTTCGCGGACCGCCTCGTGTGGCTCGTCGCGCGAAATCGCGCCTGGACCTGCGTCACCAACGAAAAGCCGCTGCGCCGTCTGTGCGACACGCAAGGCATCAACACCCTCTGGGCACTCAACCTCATGTTGCCCCTGGTGGAATGCGGTGAGCTGGAGGTGACACGTGCGGCCGAGGTCGCCGGCGACATCCACCACAACAACCCCCTCTACATCACCGCAGCCATCGTCACCCGCTTCGCGGAACGATGCCGCGACCTCTCCCGGGCGAGGTAACAGGAAAGGAGTCAATGATCATGGCACGGACACCGAGAGACACGGTCACCTACGATCTCAAAGACGGACACCGCGTGGTCTACCGGGGAACGACCGACGACCCCGAGCGCCGGGAGCGAGAGCACCACGCCGAGGGAAAGCGTTTCACCCGGATGACGATCACCTCAGCCAAGCTCGCCCGCCGGGAAGGCATCGACTTCATCCTCGACCCGATGTGGCATCCCATCCGCCCCGATCTCCATGAACACATCGACGGCTTGCAGTCCGTCTGTGCCAAGCCGACGGCGCGGTAACCGAATGCCTTCGGTCTCCAAAGAGCGCACCCTACGCTCGATCCACCTCACGGAGCAGAGCGTCAAGGTGACGGCGGCCGAGGCGCCGGAGCGCACCGCCGCGGCCATGGGCGGGCGGAACCCGAAGCGCAACATGGATAGCGACGGCTGATGGGCGCGCTGAGGGAGGCAGGAAAGCAGGTGGCTGTTGGACGGGGTTACCGCGGGGCAGGCTGCGGTGTGCGGTTGAACGATCTTCTGGGGTTCTCGCGCGAAGGCACTAAGACGCGAAGGTCTGGGCGAGGACCACGGACGCGAACAAATGGCCGTTCATCTCATGGGCTTGGTCACGCCGGCACGGTCGCGCTAGGGTGTATCCATGGCATCGAACCTGGAGCTGCCTCCGCCCGGTTTCGATGATCTTCCGGTGGAACAGCGGATCGAGTACGTCCAGGTCCTCTGGGATCGCATTTCGGCCAAGCCGGGGGACGTACCCGTACCCGACTGGCACCGGCATGTCGTCCGCGACCGGCTCGCGAGCTACCAGCGTTCTCCGGAAGATGGCCGGCCGTGGTCGGAAGTCCGGGATGCCCTGCTCCGCAAGCTGCGCTCTCGCTCCGACTAATGAGCGCACTCCCGTACGTCCCGGCAGAGACCCAGGACGACATCGAGGCCGCCGCACTCTGGTATGAGCGGGAGCGCAGCGGGCTGGGGACCCACTTCATAGCCGAGCTCGACCGCCTCATCGATCGGATCGGCAGCGATCCCGCCCAGCTCCTGGTCGTCGACGCCCCTGTCCGACGCGCTCTGCTCCACCGCTTCCCGTACGCCGTCTACTTCGTATCCGAGGACCCGGACGGCCACTCGACCATCCTCGCCGTATTGCATCAGCACCGCGATCCAGACGCCTGGCGCAATCGCCTGGAGCGATAGGACGACGCATCATGGCCCGGATAACGAGGCCGAGTCGCCGGAGCGCTGTCAGCGCGGCCACAGCGGGCGGAGGTCGAAGTACAACTAAGGACAGCGACGGGTGTTGGGCCGCTCAGGAAGGCAGGAAAGCAGGAGGCTTTGTGAAGGGGAATTCACCGCGGAGGACGACAGCGAATCTCAACGCGGAGAGGCAGCGACGCGAAGTTGCAACTTTGCAGGTCTGACCCGGCCACACCCGGCCATGGCGACGATCGCTCCGGCCGGCGGAATTTCCGCAATGCCCGTTCCCATGCCCTGCCCTCGCGACCCATCGGTTCCGTGCTGATAGTCGCTCTTCGCGACAAAGAGATTCAACTCCTCGGCGAGGCGCGTGAATTTCTGCTTCTCGACTTCGACCAGTCGCCGGCGCAAGACGCGATCGGTGAGCTGGCCGAGGACCGCGGCGAGATGACCGAGGCAGAATCCGAATCCGGCGGCGTGGCGTTCCTGCACGTCGGTTTCGCCGTAGTGGTCCGCCAGCACGGCGACGAAACGTGCTTCGGTCTCGCGGACGTTCTCGTCGAGGGGACAACTCCTCTCCGGCGAAAGCTTCGGCCGGTCACCCGCGAGTCGCTCGCGCACGTCGGCCGCCAGCGCCGCATAGATGATGCTCAGGCCAAGCATGTCGTGGATCTCAACCGCCAGACGGGAGCCCTCGGCACCGAACCCCAGTGAGTCGTGCAGGTGCGCGCGCACCGTCGGATCGTTCACGTTTTCGTAGAAGAGCGCGTCCATGGTGCCGCGGGCACGTTTCGCGCACAGCAGACAGATCGCGCAATGCTCCGTGGATGCGAGCGCGTCCATGAGTTCAAAAAACGTCGTGTGGCGCTCGGATGGCATCTCAGACGGCAGCCGGTGCAGGCCGCACGTGGAGTTCGGTTTCGAGGCGCGATTCGACCTCGGTGATCCGCGCGTGAAGCACCAGCCGCCGTAAGCCATCGCGGGTATCTGACGTGCTGACAACTGGAGGGAACGCGGACACTGAAGATCCTGAGAACCAGCTTGAGCTACCAGAGACCGCGGTTTTTCAGCAACTTGACGAAAGTGCCACGTAAGGATTAACGCAGCGACAATACGCTGGCCTCACAGGCAATTGGTTGCGGCAAAGACTGAGCGACTCAAGTCGCCCGCGCGGGTGCGGGTTGCGGCGCGCGACGGAAAAGGCGCGCCAAAGCGCTCTGCGCGTCCTCAAACAGCGAATAGAGCACCGGCACATAAACCATCGTCAGGAATGTCGAAACGAGCAGCCCGCCTATGGCCACCACCGCCAACGGCGAAAGGCGCTCCACGCCGACGGCCCACTCCATCGCGATCGGGATCATACCCACCGACGTGCCAATCGCAGTCATGAGGATCGGCCGGGTGCGGATGCGCACTGAGTCCACGAGCGCGTCGTAGGTGTTCGCGCCGCGCTCCTTGGCGGCGGCGATGAAGTCAATCAGCAGGATCGAGTTCTTCACCACGATACCGGCCAGCAGAATCATACCCATCATCGAAGGCATGGAACTGTGTTTGCCGGCCAGCAACAGACCCCACGCTGCCCCAATCAGCGCCAGCGGAATGGCCGACATGATCGTCAGCGGATGAATCCACGACTTGAACGCCGGCACGAGCGAGAAGTAGAGCAGGACCAGCCCGAGCAACAGCGCCTGCCCCAACCGCGCGAACGTTTCGTTCATTTGCTTGACCTCTCCCTCGTGGCTGACCGAGTAGCCGGGCGGAAGCTGCAATCCAGCCAGCGCCTTTTCTACATCTTCCTGCAAATGCGAGATGGGCTGCTTGGCCCGATAGGCCTGGATGTCGAGCGTGCGTTGGAGGCCTTGGCGGGTGATGACCGGCGCGACCGGTCGCCGCGAAATTCTGCCCAGTTCCGCCAGTGGCACTGAACCGACCGGCGTCTGCACTGGATACGTCGCGAGTTGTTCCGCGTGCTCGCGCTGGGCCTCTGGCAATTGCACCCACATGCTCAGGCCGTCTTGATTCGGGATGCGAAAGACTGAACCCGGCATTCCGCGCACCGCGCTGCTGAGTTGGCCGGCCACCGCCGCCGGCGAAATCTGGTAAAGTGCCAGCTTCTCCGCGTTGGCGGTGAATTGCACTTCGGTCGAGTCCAAGGTCCAGGAGCGCGTGATCGACGTCGCCCCGCGCAGGTTCTGCCGCAGCCGTTGTTCCACCTCGCGTCCGATGGCATCCAAGGCTTCGAGTTCCGGGCCGGAAATCATCACGTCCACCGAGGCGCGAATGGTCGAGAGCGGCGTCGCGCCGAAATCGAAGACATCCACGCTCTTGAGGCCGGGCAGGCGACGGAATTCGTCGCGCAGCGCGTCTTCGATTTCCCAGAGGGACGACTGGCGATGAAAACGGTCCTTGAGATGGACGGTGATGTTGCCCTGCTGCGGCAGCCGGCCCGACCCGAACGAAATCACCGCCGGTTCTGAACCGACGAGTGACGAAACGGACGTGACCTCGGAGCGCTTCAGGATGAGTTGTTCCATCTCGGCCAGCGTTTTCTCCGTTTGTGCCAGCGAGGTGTTGGCGTCGGTCTCAAAGTTGACCTTGATGATGCCGGTATCCATCGGCGGCATGAGGTCGCGGCCAATGAGCGGCATTTGCCGGGCCGAAACGACGAACAGCACCACACCGGGAATCAGAAACAACAGCCGGTGTTTCAAGGCGCGCCCAGTCAGGCGCACGTAAAAATCGCGCACGGGCTCGACCGCCAGCCCGTCGAAGCGGAAAATCAGCCGCTCGAAACGGTTGCGGCCAGTGCCGTTGCTCCGGCGCAACAGCACGGGCGCGAGCAGCGGGATGACGGTCACCGAGACGATGTAGGAGGCCGCCAGCGCGATGCACAGGCTGACTGACATCGGCCGCAGCACGGTCTGCACATACCCGCCGATGAAGATGATCGGCAGCAGCACCATGACCGTGGCGTAAGTGCCGGAGAAGATGGCCAGCATCACCTCCTGCGTGCCGCCCACCACCGCTTGGTGCGCGTGCGTGCCCTTCGCGTGAAGATGGCGCTCGATGTTTTCGAGCACCACAATCGCGTCGTCGAGCAACATGCCCACGGCGATGATGACCGCGGTGAGCGTGACCATGTTGAACTCGAAGCCGACGAGCCACATCACCGCGAAGGTGAGCAGGTAGGTGAACGGAATCGAAATCGCCGCCAGCGCCATGCCGCGCAGGTCCGCCAGGAACAGGAAAATCACGATCACGGTCATGATGACCGCGTCGCGCAGGGCCTCGAGCATGTTGCCCACGGACAGCTCGATCAATTCGCCCTGCGTGTCCGGGATGCTGAAGTCAATGCCGGGAAAGCTTGTCTCCAGCGTCGGCAGCACCGCGGCCACGTCGGCGACGGTGTTCAGCGCGTTGCCGCTGAGGGCGCGTTCGATGTTCACGGCGATGGCGGGATTGCCGTCGCCATGATAGGCGCTTTGAGGTTCGAGCATGCCGCGCCGGAGGTCGGCCACATCGCCCAGATGCACCTCGCCGTCCGGGCGACGTGCGACCACGATGCCCGCTGCGTCTGCCAGCCGCTGGAACTGGCCGGTGCGTTTGAAAAGATACTGGCTCTCGGAAGTCAGCAGCAGGCCGATGGGCTGGTTGGCGTTGAACGCGACCAACCGCTGGCTCACGTCCACCGGCGTCAGGCCAAACCGCTGGAGCTTGTCGCGGTCGAGCGTGACGCGCACCACGGGTTGATGCGCGCCGAAGACTTCCACGTTGGCGACCTGCGGCAGTTGCAGCAGCCGTTCTTTGATTTCGTTGTCGGCGAGCTGGCGCACCATCGAAAGGTCCAGCGGCGAATCCGCCTTGGGCCGCAACGCCAGCGTGAGCACCGCCGGCGTGGCCGAGGACACTTTGAAAACCATCGGCGGCCGTGCCGCGTCGGGCAGCAGGGCTTTGATTCTTTGCAGGCCGTTGGCCACGTCAGTCGCCGCCGAGTCGAGACTTTTGGTGTATTCAAACTCCACCGAGACGGAAGACACCTCGTCCTTGCTGACCGAAGTCACGCGGCGGACCTGTTCGATGGTGTTCAGCTCCTTTTCAACGACGCGGCTGACTTCGGCTTCCACGTCCACCGCTGACGCACCCGGATAGACCGTAACCACGGCGACCTGCGGGCGCTCGGAATCGGGGAAGAGATTCACCGGCATCCGGCGATAGCCGATGAACCCGACCACCGCCGCGAGCAACACCAGCGAGGTGACGAGATGCGGTTTTTTGAGATAACCTTCGACAAAGTTCATGGCTGCCCGGCCTCCACGATCCTTGTGCCGCCGGCCAGCGTCATCAGCCGCGACGGCCGGGCCACAATCACCGGCTCGCCCGTGCGCACGTCGCCGCGAATCACCGCCCGTTCGAGCGAACGGTCCAGCACTTCCACCTCCACCGGCTTCGCAGCGCCGTTGTCCACGGTGAAAATCCACGCACCCTTGTTGCCTTCGAGGAGCGCATCAATCGGGACAACCAACCCCGCGGCGGAACTCAACTGCACGTCCACGCCGATCGTCGCGCCGGAAACAAAGCCGGGCGGCGGATTGGTGACGTCGCACTCCAGGCTCGCCAGATGACTTTCGCCCATTGCGGGGAACACCCGCGTCACGGTGGCGTCCACCGCCGCGCGGTCGGTTTTCAGGCTCACCGGCTGGCCGACGCGAAGCGAAGTGAAATCTTCCGAAGGCAGTGATGCACGAACACGCACCGTTGTCTGTCGCACGAGCTTCAAGAGGGGTTTGCCCGGCACGGCCAGATCGCCAGGGTCAACCAAACGCCGTGCCACTGCGCCATCGGCGGGCGCGGTGAGCCGGCAATAACCGAGGCGCGTGCGGGCGAGGTTGAGTCGCTGCCGGGCGCTTTCGAGTTGGGCGGCGGCAGCCGCTTCGGCGGCCTGCGAACGATCCCACTGCTCCTGCGCGATGCCTTTAACCTCGAAGAGCCGGCGGTCACGCGCCGTGGCAGCCTGCTGGGCTTGCTCGGACTTATCCGCAGCGGCGACCGCCGCTTCCACTTCGGTGACAGCATCCTGGAATTCGCGTTCATCCAGCAGCGCCAACACTTGCCCCGCCTGCACTCGGTCGCCTTCGCGAACCTTGACTTCAACAACGCGCGCCATGACTTGAGCGGCGAGGTCGGTCTCCTCCGCGCCAACCACTGTGCCCAGCACGTGCCGGCTACGGGTCACGCGGCCGTCGGTCACGCGCGCAGTCTGCACGGCGACGGGCGTCTCCTTGGCCAACGGAGCGCCCTCCTTCTGCCGGACGCGCTTGGCGCGCACCGTGAGGAGGAGCACGGCGATGACAATGACCACGAGTATCCAGAGGAGCTTTTTCATTGGACCACTTGCTTTTCGACCACGGTGTTGATGCGTTCGGCGGCGATGAGTAGATCGCCGCGGGCCGTCGCCCGCGCCGTTCGCGCACTCTCCCCGCGCGCCCGCGCCCGCAGCAGGTCTTCAATCGTGCTTGCGCCGGTATCGTAGCGGACCTGCTCGATGCGCGCCGCTTCCGTGGCGGCGGCGACGCGCACTGAGGCGGCATCGAGGGCGGCCCGCGCGGCGTCGAGCTTCGCGAGCGCCTCCTGCAATTCGGCGCGAACCTTGAGTCGGACCTGGCTCAGCGTTTCGCGCGCCGCGGCCTGCCGCTGGCGGGCGGCATCCGTGCGCTTGAAGCGCGCGTTGCCTTCAAACAGCGGGAACGACACCGACACCGACGCGCCCCAGGTCTCCAAGGTGCGGTCAATCTCCGTGCCTGTGTGTTCGAAGTAGTTCGCGCCGGCATAGACTTTCGGCAGGAACTCGCTGCGGGCGACCTTCGCGCCGCGGTCGGCCTGTTCAGCGGCAAGACTCGCGCCGCGCACAGCCGAGTTGTTCTCGGCCGCGGCTTGGAGTTTAAGGAATGCCTCGTCGAGCGTGGGGCGTGTTTCCGGCAATTGGTCCACCGTCACCCCCGCCGCCGGATCACGGCCCAGCACCGCGAGCAACAATGCACCCACCTTGATCCGGTCCGCCCGCACGGCGGCGTGCTGGCTCTTTGCTCCTTCGAGTTCGTCCACAACTTTGAGCCGGTCCACTTCGGGGCGTTTGCCGAGTTGCACCATCTCATCAAGCGTGGATTTGGTTTGCTGCAACGCGGCCAACTGCTCGTCGAGCGCGGCCAGCACCTGGTCGAGCGTCTGTGCGGCGGCGTAGAGCGAGACGACATTGAACCGGACTTGCCAGCGGTTGCCTTCAAGCAGGGCGGCGGCCTTTTGGGATTCGAGCCGGGCGATCTGGATCTGGCTGTTCAGCTTGCCGCCGAGGTAAAGGGGGAACTGATAAACCAAGCCGTAATGAAGCTGGCTGCGGTCGAAAGGCATACCCGCCAGGCCGTCGGCGACCAGCTCGCGCGACATCGGGCGGAGAATCTGGTCGTCGTTCAGGTAGGAATACGAGCCGGTGGCGTCGAGTTCACCCCAGCGGGCGCGGGCCGCGGCGCTGGCATCGTGGCCGGCCGCGTTGACCTGGTGGCTGGCGGCTTTCAGCCCCGGGTTCGCCTTGAGCGCCTCATCAATCGCCTCCGCCAATCTCAGACGGTGCGGCGACGATGCATTTGTCACCGCCCACACGTCCGATGCCCGCACCATCGAATGGCCTGTCGCCAAAACCGCGACTGCGACCACGGTCAGCGGCATCCATTTCCTTTTCCAATCCGCTTTCATTTGCCCGCCCCTGACTGGCCCTTCCGGGCACCGGCTGGGGGCGGGTTGACGCTGCGGGCTCCCGCCGGCTGAAGCATTGTGCAGAACAGCCGCCAGGCGTGATCCGCGTGTTTGTCGAGGTCGAATTTGCCGCTGCTAATCAGCCAAAGGATGACCGCCGGCTGAATCAGCCCCAAAAACATGACGGACACGGCGTCGGGATCCAAGTCGGTCTGAAACCGACCGTTCGCCTGCCCTTCCCGAACTAGGAGCGCCACCTCGCTCAGGTAGGTGCGAAGGATCGCATGCATCTTTTGCCTGCGCCTGGGTTGGCCGGAAAACATCTCGTCGGAAAGCACGACTCGAGGGAAGCCTGCGTTGCTGCGAATCAGTTCCAGGTGTCGCAAGAACAACTGGTGCAGCCGCTCCAGAGGCTCGGATTCGTCTGCCCGGACAGCCTGCACAATGCCCACGAACCGTTGGCCCAGGAGGTCGACCACCGAATCCAGGATTTCGTCCTTGCCCCGATAATGACGGTAGATCGCCGAGGTCACCACCCCGACCTCCTTGGCGACATTGGCCACGCTGATGCCAGCCATGCCGCAGCGGGAAATCAGAGCGAGCGCCGCTTCTGCGATTTGTTCCTGGCGTAAGTCCGTTTTTGTCTTTGGCGCGCGCATAAACGTATTTTGTGACTAGCTGTTCACATTGAACCACGATCTTGTTCTCAACTTCCAGATACACCTAATTTGAGCGCTGCATCCAGCATTGAACCGCAGTCGTTTGATTTCTTGGTGTGCCACAACGCGTCTAAAGTGAATTGCAGTTCACAATTAGTCAAGAGCTTACTTGAACCCTTGTTGTTTTGCTGAGGAAGACTCCCGTCGCTCCAGTTCTGTAGCGCATCGGGAAGCAGCGCTGGGCTCGCGTGTCCGGGCCGGCGGAGCAGCAAGCCCGCGACCAGCGGGCCGCGATCATACCGGGAGAGATTTGTTTAGCGTTCTCCCAAGGCTGATTGAATTACGCGCCGGACTCGCCTTCGCGTCCCGCTGTGCGCCACGCCAGCACGGCGGGCCGCCCGTCCAGCCACCCCGACGAGAAACGCCGACGACGGAGAGCGGGCACGCGAAGGCTGTCAAAGCTGAGCCGTGTGCGGTAACGCCCAGCCGCCAGCGAGAAGGAAAGGTTTCACGGCGTCGGCTGGTTATTGGTCTGCGGAGGATGGGATTGACCCAAAATACGTTCCGGCAAATGCGCGCCGGGCTGCTGCCGCAGAAGGTCGAAGTATTTACTGATAGGAGATTGCTTTTCGTGGGTTGGCCGCGAGAGCCGTGGTGAGCGTTTGAGTGGGGGAGGTCGGGCAGCAAGCCGGGTGTTTTGGAGCCCTTCCCGAGAAGGGTGTCCCCCGCTCCCAGCCCGTGTCGCGGATTCCCTGTCGATCTCCTTCCCCGCAATCGCGGTACCAAGCCGCGGTCGCACCGGGCTACCCGCCACGAATTCGATAAAGAGTCTTATGGAAACAAGGTGTTAGGCCAGGAGTCCCTTGGGCAATCCCTCTTCCCCTCCCCCCTTACAAGGCCCCTCTCCTTGGGGCGGTCATTCAAGTCCTTGGGGCGGTCATTCAAGAATGAGACGAAATCGTCTCAATGCGAGATTCACATCGTTCAAAGTGGGGACAAGAGCCTGGGCCATCCCGGCTTCGGGGAAAGTTGGCGCGCTGGCGTTCAATCGCTCGAAGCCACCGTGTGAAGAGGGCGCCGTCCTCGGGCAGGAGTAACCCGGCGACCTGCATCCGGCCGCCGCAGCGCCCGCACTTCAAGGGATCAATCCCGTAAATCCGCCACACCCACTCGGCCCAGCGGGGGGTGGCGTGGATGGGCTGTCGCAGTAGCCCGGTGCGGGCTTGCTCACCCAGGGCGCTCCCTTTGTAGGCGTTGGCGTAGACGCCGTAATAGCGGACGGTCTGGAAGCCCGGCTCGGGGATCTGGAAGGCGAGCCGCGCCAGGAACTCGCGCACGGTGAGAACCTCCCGTTTGCCGATCCGCCGGACCATCCCGCGCTGGTAGCGCTGCTCACGATAGTAGAGGGTCACCGTGTTGGGGCCGGGTCGATAGCGGGTGCGCGCCTCGGCCACCGGGTGGCGCAGCAGAGACCAGGAGCCGCCCCATCACGTCGGGGTCGCGGCGGTGGTCCTTGGTGTGACTGTGGGTGATAAAGCCCTTCGGATACCAGGTGGCGACGCGGGCGGCGAACCCGGCAGGAATGATCTCCGCGTCGACGAGGGCGGTGAGGAGGTTGCGCTGCCAGCGGTGGTTGAGGTCCGAGTAAGGGAGAAAGCCGCACACCTGGTAGGTGTCGCCGGCGCCAAAGCAGCCGTCGGTGGCGATCATGTGGACGTGGGGGTTCCAGTTGAGGCGGTTGCCAGTCGTGTGGAGGACGGCAATGATGCCCGGCTCTCCAGGCGCACCGCGACACGCCTCGCGAGGGGCGTCGCGCAGGGTGTGGGCCGCTACCTTCAGGAGGAGGTCGAGGAGCTCCCTCTCCTGTTCGCGGTCGTCGAAGATCTTGAGGAAGAGCATCCACAGCCCGCGCTTCTCACGAGATTCCGTCGCGAGGCGGTGCGAGGGTACGCCCGGGCATGGGGTCCAGGTGAAGCTGGACGCCCATGCCCTGCAAGGCGCGCGTCGCTCTGAGGGCGCAGGCGTACTTGACAGTACGTCGAGCACTCGGAGCAAGCGCAACGCCGCAGATTCGTGGCCTCGTGCCGCCGCAGTAGGGACCTGGTGAGAAACGCGGGCGAGAAACGCTGGCCGATGCGCTGGGCGTCGCCGTCGACTCCCACGTCCTAGCGCATGATGTCCTGGATGGACTTGATGGTGGTGGTGAGGGGCATGGGTGCTTTGGGCTTTGTTGTTAACGCAAGGGCGCGGAGACGCCGGGGCGCAAGGGGCAGCGGGAGGGGTATCGCGCGATGCCTGCACAACGACGCGCGCGGCGACCGATCTTACCGTTTCTCCTCGGCGCTGCGGATCCGGACTCTGTGGCGGTCGGCCGTGATGAGGGCGCCTGCGGCCAGCTCGTCGCCGTACTTCGCCAGGACGTGGACACAGAGCGTGGCTTGCTGTCGGGCGGAGACGCCGACGAGACGAACAATCCCGCAGTGACGCTTTCCGTGGACGATCGCCAGCTCGCCGAAGTCCTTGTCCAGGGTCACGAGGACCCGTCCTTCGGCCACGGCCCGATCGAGGATCTCCTCGTCTCCGGGGTCCTCGGGCCAATCCCCTGCCCAGATCGCATCGTGACCCGCCGCTGCCACTTCCTCGCGCGCCTTTCCCCAGACGCAGGTATCGAGAAGGACCTTCACAGGGCGGTGTCGACGATCAGCGGTTCCACCCGCTCATGGCCGACCAACCGGTGCGCGTAGACGAGGCACGCCTGGATGTCCTCGCGTTCCAGCCACGGATAGCCCTCCAGGATGGTCTCCGGCGCATCCCCCGCCGCGAGCATTCCCAGCACGTGCTCCACGGCCAGTCGCCGCCCCCGGATGACCGGCTTGCCCCCGAAGAACTTCGGGTTGACCGTGATCCGCGTCAGAAGTGTCGTCTCATCCACCATTCGCGCCTCCGTGTTCGCCTGATGGTAACGCATTCTCATACACGAGGACCGGTTCTCGTCCATGCCAATGGAGGGCGTCTGCCCCACTGCCTCTCTCCATCCCAGCCCTATGCGGCGAGGTAAAGCTGAGCCTCAAGATTGTGGAGAGCTTCGAGATATTGGGCCTTGCCGCCGAAGCGTTCGATGATCTCCACCGGGGTGCCGAAGCGGTCGAAGGGCTGCACCCGCAGGATGTCCAGGGCCTCGATGCTCTCGATGCGCTGGTCGAGGACGATGAGCTTGCACGTCTGGGCGTCGACGCCGGTGGCCATGAGCTTGGAGGTAGTGGCGATCACCGGGTAGCGGCTCTCCGGGTCGATGTAGTGGTCCAGCTCCGCCTTGCCCTCGGGGTTGTCGCCGGTGATGCGCATCACGTAGCGATGGTTGTCGGCGGCGAGGTCGGGGTTCTCGTTGACCAGGGCCTGGCGCATGCGCTCGGCGTGGTCGATGTCCTCGCAGAAGACGATGGTCTTGTCGAAACGGCCGGTGGCCTTGAGGAAGTCGCTCACCTTGCGGGCGACGAGCTGGGTGCGCTGTTCCAGGACCAGGTCGCGGTCGAAGTCGCGCTGGTTGTAGAGGCGGTCTTCGATGACCTCGCCGTGCTTGTCGACCTTGCCGCGCTCCGGCCGCCAGCCGGCGAGGTCCTTGTCGAAGTCGATGCGCACCACCTTGTACGGGGCGAGGAAGCCGTCTTCGATCCCCTGCTTGAGGGAGCACGTATAGACCGGCTCGCCGAAGTACTGGATGTTGGAGACGTCGCGGGTCTCCTTGGGGGTGGCGGTCATGCCGATCTGGGTGGCGGAGGAGAAGTAGTCGAGGATGTCCCGCCACGCCGACGCCTCGGCGGCGCTGCCGCGGTGACACTCGTCCACCACCACCAGATCGAAGAAGTCGCGGGAGAACTGCTTGTAGATGTTCCGCTCCTCCTCCGCGCCGGAGACCGCCTGATAGAGGGCGAGGTAGACCTCGTAGGACTTGTCCACCTGGCGGTGGGTGATCTTGGTCATCGCCGACCCGAACGGCTTGAAGTCGTTGATGCGGGTCTGGTCCACCAGGATGTTGCGATCGGCGAGGAAGAGGATCCGTTTCTTGGTCCCGGCCTTCCACAGCCGCCAGATGATTGTCGGTCACCCCACCCCCTGAGTCGTTGCAGGCCTACGTCCAGCCGAACGGTGCCACGATCGGGTGCCGCACCACGCCACCCTGCGGCCGTTGGATGGGCAACGATGAGGCACACGGCAACCCTATGAGGCGAGGCGAGCGGCTGCCGGCTTGACCGCCGTCGTGGGGGCGCCTAGGGTGGCGCTCTTCGTCAGGGTTTCGGGAAGGGGGTGTGAATCCCCCACGGACCCGCCGCTGTGATTGGTGGGACAGGTGCGAGATGCCATTGAGCCTTCGGGCTCGAGAAGGCGCGCCTGGCCGGGTGGTCTGACCACCACGCCATGAGTCAGAAGACCGGCCCCGGCGACATATCGATCCCCGTTTCGCGGAGTGAGCGGGCCGAGCCGGTTGCCTGGGTCTCTCCCCGATCCGCCTGCCTGCCCGACCGCTCTCCCGGGCGGGCTTTTTGTTGGGAGGCAGGCGGTGGCCGGGAGAGCTTGGCTGATGGCGCTGGCGCTGGTGGCGACACCGGTGGCGGCCCTCGACCTGCCGCAGGTGGAGGTCACCGCGCCCCCCGAGGCCGCTCCCGTGGCGCGGGAAGACGCGACCGCCGCGGCCACGGTGCTCCTGCCCCAGGAGAGCCGTGACCGGCAACGCACGGTCACCGATCTCCTCGACGACACCGTCGGCACGAACGTGCGCCGCTTCGGCGGGGTGGGCAGCTTCGCCACCGTCTCCCTGCGCGGCAGCGGCGCCAACCAGGTAACCATCTTCCTCGACGGCGTGCCCCTCAACCGCGTGGACAGCGGTACCGTCGACCTCTCGACCCTCCCCCTGGCAGCCCTGTCGCGCATCGAGGTCTACCGCGGTGCCTCGCCGGTGGGTCTCGGCGGCCAGGGGATCGGCGGCGTGGTCAACCTGGTGACCCTCGCGCCGGAGGAGCCCCGCACCACCCTCTCCGCCACCGCCGGGAGCTTCGGCACGGTGGAGGCCGCCGCCACCCGGAGCCAGCGCATCGGCCCGGTCGACCTCCTCGCCCATGTCCAGGCCCTGCACACGGAGGGTGACTTCCCGTTCGACGACGACAACGGCACCCCCCTCAATCCGGACGACGACGAGCGGGTCCGGAGGCAGAACAACCGCCAGGAGCAGGGCAGCCTCCTGCTCAAGCTGGCCGGGGATCTCGGCGCGGGGCGGTGGCAGCTCGCCACCCTGACCTTCACCCGGCGGGCCGGGGTCCCCGGTATCGGCGCCCTGCAGTCGGAAGAGGCACGGCTGGCACAGCTCCGAGAGGTCGCCTCCCTCACCCTCTCCGCCCCACGCCTCGGCCCGGTGGAGGAGGCCGCGGCGCGCCTCTTCGGCCAGGCCGAGGCCTCCGATTTCGAGGACAAGAAGGGTGAGATTGGCCTCGGGCGCCAGGACAACCGCGACCGGAGCACGGCCTACGGCCTCACCCTGCGCGGCGGCCGCCACCTCGGCGATCACCACCAGGTCAGCCTCCTCTTCCAGGGCGAGAGGGAACGCTACGCGGCCACCAATCGGCTCGTCACCCCGTCCGACTCCACCCCCCAGGAACGGGCCTACCTCACCCTGGCGGTGGAAGATCGCATCGCCCTGTGGGACGAGCGACTGGAGATCGCGCCCCTCGTGCGCTACGAGCAGTACCGGTACGACTTCGCCGGCGTCGTCACCTTTGCCGGCGCGCCACGGGAGATCGGCGACCGCGACGATCGCGGCCACGTCACCGGCAAGGTCGGCGCGCGTCTCGACCTAGATAGCGGGGTGAGCCTGCGGGCGAGCGCCGGCCGCCACGTACGTGAGCCTACCTTCGGCGAGCTGTTCGGCGATCGCGGCGGTGTGGTGGGCAACCCGGACCTGGACGCCGAGCGCGGCACCAGCTCGGACGCCGGCGCCGAGTGGCGCGGCGACCTGGGCCCGATCGCCACGCAGCTCTCCTACACCTACTTCGACCTGCGCCTCGACGACCTGATCCAGCTCGTTCAGACCGGCCAGCGGGTGGTGGTGGCGCGCAACATCGCCGCCGCGACGATCCACGGTCACGAGATCACCGCCGACCTCCGCCACGGTCCGCTCCACCTGGCGGCGAACTGGACCCACCTGTCCAGTGAAGACCGCTCGGACGACGCCTTCGCCCGTGGCCACGACCTGCCGGGCCGACCCCGCGAAGAGGTGTTCGCCCGCCTCGCCTGGGAGGGGGAGCGGATCGCCCCGTACTACGAGCTCAATCACATATCGGGTAACTACCTCGACCGCGCCGGCCTGGTGGAGGTCGACCCCCGCACCCTCCACGACCTCGGCGTGCGCCTGCGGCCGAGCGCCGCCCGCGATCTCACCGTCACCTGCGAGATCGCCAACCTCACGAACGACGCCACCGCCGATGTGGCCGGCTTCCCCCTGCCCGGCCGCACGCTGCGCGCCGGCGTGGCCTGGACCTTCTGACCCACCCCCCTGGAGACACTCCGATGACCGACCGCACCCTGACCCACCTGTCCGCCGCCCTGCTCCTCTCGGCCGTCGTCGCCTGCGGCGGCAGCTCCTCCACCAGCAGCGACGTGGATGGCGACGGCATCCTCAACGCCGCCGATGTCCTCCCCGGTTACACGCTGGTGGTGGCCGCCGCCGACTTCACCAGCCCGGAGGGGAGGATCTTCGCCGCGACCCCGGCGATCACCATTGGACCGGACCCGATCTCCACCGACGTGGCCCTGCGCGCGCACGGCGGGCTCGTCTACGCGATCAACCGGTTCGGCGCCGACAACGTCCAGGTCCTCGACCCGGCGGCCGGCCTCGACACCATCGCCCAGTTCTCCACCGGCAACGGCTCCAACCCCCACGACCTCGTCGTCGTGGGAAATCACGCCTACGTCACCCGCAACCAGGAGGCGTCCCTGCTGATCGTCGACCCGCGGGACGGCACAGAGCTGGGGAGCATCGACCTCTCGCCCCTGGCCGACGCCGACGACCTCCCGGAGATGGACCAGATGGCGGTGGTGGGGTCCACGCTGTTCGTCACCCTCCAGCGCCTCGACCAGAACGCCTTCTTCATCCCGAGCGGCCCCGGCGCGGTGGCGGTGATCGATACGGCCGCCGACGCGGTGATCGCCGCCTTCGAGCTGCAAGGACTAAACCCGTCCTCGCGAGTAGAGAGCGACGGGCGCTACCTGTATGTCGCCACCACCGGCGACTTCGGTGTGAATGACGGCGGCATCGAACGCATCGATCCCGCCGATCCCACCGGCTCCACCACGGTGGTGAGCGGTGTGGACCTGGGCGGCGACCTAAGCGAGCTGGCCATAGCCGGTCCCACCAAGGGCTACGTCGTGGTCGCAGCCTTCGACTTCGCCAGCGGGACCTCCAGCAGCCGGGTGGTCGCCTTCAATCCCACCACCGGCGCCGTGATCGGTGACGTGTTCGCCAACGACGCCTTTCTCCCGGACATCCGCATCAGCCCGGACGGCACGCTGCTAGCCGTCGCCGACCGTACCGCTGCCACACCGGGCGTCCTCCTCCTCGACACCACATCCGACCAGCAGGTCGCCGGCCCGATCCACGATGACAGTCAGCTCCCGCCGTCATCGTTCGTGTTCGTGGAGTGACGCCTTTGCCACCGATCTTCGGCCATACGTTCCCCCTCCTCACGGGAGGGGGACAGGGGGAGGGCGTATGGGATCAGCGCTCCGCCTCGCCCACCGCCCCCACCCCGTCCCTCCCCCGGGGGGGGAGGGAGCCAATGGACCGCCCTGCGGGCAGGATCGGTTGTTCAGGGGGCCAGGGGGAGGGCAGAACAACGCATTCTCCGCGCAGCGGAGGTCCCATCGGCCCCCCTCCCTCCGGGAGGGGCGGGGGGGAGGGTGTGTGGACCAAGCCCACCGTGGACTCCTACCGCCCCCACCCCGACCCTCCCCCGAGCGGGGAGGGAGCCTGGCGCCGGCCGCTCTTGGCGTCTGTGCGTCTTTGCGTCTTCGCGTTTCTTTTCTCGTTTGTCCGGGCCCCTGGGGCGAGCCCCCCCCAGCGCATCGTCTGTCTCGCGCCGTCGGTCACCGAGATGGTCTTTGCCCTCGGCGCCGGGGCGGGGGTGGTGGGAGTGAGCGATTTCTGTTCCGGACCGGCCGAGGCACTGACTCGTCCGCGCGTCGGCGGGTTCACCAACCCCAACTACGAGCGCATTCTCGCCCTGCAACCGGACCTGGTCTTGACCATCGGCGAGGCCGAGCGGCTGCGCCGCTTCTGCGTCGACCGCACCATCCCGTGCCGAGCGCTGACCATCGAGAGTGTCGCCGACGTGGGGCGTGCCCTGACCACCCTCGGCGCGCTCCTCGCCCGGCCGGGGGAGGCGGCGGTACGGGTGGCGGAGCTGGAGAGCGGCCTGGCCGTGGTCCGGGCGCGGGTCGCCGGTCGCCGCCCTGTCCCGACCCTGCTGGTGGTCGCGCGTGCGCCGGGAACCTTGCGCGGCCTGATGACCACCAATGGCGCGACCTTCCTCTCCGAGCTCCTCACCCTCGCCGGCGGGCGCAACTGCTTCGCTGCCGGGGCGCAGCGCTACTTCACCCCGAGCCAGGAGGCGATCTTCATGGCGGCGCCGGAGGCGATCGTGGAGCTCCAGCCGGCCACCGGCCAGTGGTCCGCGAACGGTGGCCAACCGGAGCCGAGCGGCACGCAGGAGCGACGCCTCCTCGCCGACTGGCAGGCCTTACCCGGCCTGCCGGCGGTGCAGGCGGGGCGGCTCTACGTGGTCACCGAGCCGCGGCTGCTGATCCCTGGCCTGCACATGGCAGAGACCGCGGCGCGCCTCGCCGATCTCCTCCACCCCGAGACCGCGGTGGTGCCCAGCTCCCTCCCCCCTCGTGGGGGAGGGTCGGGGAGAGGGGGCCGGTGCCTCAGAACAGCTCTACCTCACCGGCGGTCAACGTCTCTTGATGGACGGCCACGTGCTCGGCCTGCTCCACCAGCGCCGATGCCGCCTGCAACGCGTCGCGCATCTTGCGTAGGCGGTACTGGTACACGCTCCGCGCCCCCTCGGCATCGCGCCGGTCGGCCGCCATCTCCTCCTCGATCCTCATGATGCCGCACAACAAGGTTTCGAGATACGCCACCCGGTCGACCACGTGGTCGGCGAGCTGCGCGGTGATGTCCTCAAATTGCAAGGCCATGACCGCCTCGCCAAGGGTGGTGTCGAGCTCGCCCTTGACGCGCCACAACTGGGCGACCCGCACCGCCAACCGGTCGCTCATGGTCACCACCTCCGCGATCAGGGCCTGGGTCTGGAGGGCGAGCCCCGAGGAAGCGATGTCGTTCTCCCCTCGCCACGCTGCCGCGTCTACGTTGGCCAGAACACAGCCGTGGTGCATGAGCGAGCCGCTATGGCCGGCCACCTCCTCGAGCAGCCCCTGTTGGGCCTCGATCTGCTCCTTCAGAAAGGTGAAGGCGTGGGTCAGGCGCTCCACCGCGTCGCGCAGCAACGAGCGCAACTGGCCCAGTTCGCGCCGGCCCTTGGTGAATTGGTCCTCGAAGGTCTCCGTGAACTGGTCGAGGACCGTGTGGAATTCGCGACTCAAGTCGACCAAGTCGGCCTGCGCCTTCTCCACCTCGCGCATCTTTTCGCGGAAGAATACCTCCAGGCGCCACAAGACGAGTACCCACCCGGTCGCCACGGTGATGAACGCCGCCAGGCGCTGGCCGGGCTCGTGGACGACCAACAGGGTGATCAGACCGGCGATGCTCAGCACCAAGCCGAGGATCCAATCTCGTTGCAAACCCCTCTCTCCTCGTCCTGATGCTGCACGCCGTGACGGAGGTCGTGCCACTGTGGAGACGACGGTCGACCGCTCCTCGCGGTGGCCGGTCAACCTGTCGTCCCCTGTATCGGCAAAAACCTTTTTATCCATATCGCGCGCGGCGAAGTCTCGCTCGCGTCCGCGGGCAGCGAGCTCAAACAGCCGCTCGGCCTGCCGCGGCCGGCTCGCCCCACGGCCATCCAGGCCTGCGCCACGGGGGCCACGGCCGTGATCGAGATCCGCGGCCTGAGCCACGCCTTCGCCACCGTGCCGGTGCTGCGCGGTGTCGACATGACGGTGCGGGCCGGCGAGGTCGTGGCCCTGGTCGGCCCCAATGGCTCGGGGAAGTCGACCCTGCTGCGCTGTGCGGCCGGGGTGCTGACGCCGGACCAGAGTGCGATCACGCTGGCCGGGCGGTTGATCGACCGCTGGCGTCCCATGGAGCGCGCCCGGCTACTGGCCTACCTCCCCCAGCACGTCGTCCCCACCTTCCCCGTGACCGTGCGGGAGATGGTGGCGTGGGGGCGCCATCCCTACCGGGTCGGCCTCACGGCACACGACCCCCAGGGCGGGCCGGTCGTGGAGGCCGCCCTGCGGCAGATGGAGTTGGCCCACCTCGCCGACCACCTCTTCCCCACCCTCTCCGGCGGCGAGGCACGCCGCTGCCTGATCGCCTCGGCCCTCGCCCAGGAACCGCGCTATCTGCTCCTCGATGAGCCGACCAGTGACCTCGACCCGCCCCACGGTCGCGCCCTCTTCCGCCATCTGCGCAGGCTGGCCGGCGAACACCTCGCCGTGCTGGTCGTGACCCACGACCTCAACCTCGCCGCCCTGTTCGCCGACCGGGTGGTGCTCCTGACCGCCGGTCGGGTGGTGGCGGAAGGCCGCTCGGGCGAGGTCCTGCAGATCGGCCTCCTCACCGAGGCGTACGGCCCCGGGCTCGTCGTGGGCGATCACCCGGCGGCGCCACGGCCAACGGTACTGGCGGCGCCGTGACCGGCGGGCGGATACCGATGGTGTGGCTCCTGCTCTTCTCGCTTGTCGCCGTGGCCGGCGCGCCCCTCCTCGGGCCGACGCCACTCGACCCGGTGGTGGCCCTGCACGCTGGGTGGGCACACCTCATGGGCCAGCCCTCCGCCGACCCCATCGCTGGCCAGATCCTCGCCCTGCGCCTGCCCCGGGTCTGCCTCGGTTGGATCACGGGGGCCGGCCTGGCGGTGGCCGGCGCCGCCTTCCAGGGACTATTTCGCAACCCCCTGGCCACCCCCTACACCAGCGGCGTGGTGGCGGCCGCCTCCCTCGGGGCCGCCGGGGTGATCCTCTGCCCGGGTCTGATCGCGGCGGGTGGCGCGGCCAGCCTCGGCGTCGGCGCCGCCGCCCTGGCAGCGGCCCTAGCGGAGGGCGGCCTGCTCGCCGTCATCGCCATCCGCACCGGCGGTCTGCGCACCGAGGGGCTGCTGCTCGCCGGGGTCACCTTCAATTTTCTCGCCACGGCGCTGATCCTGCTGTTGCGCGCCCTCACCAGCGCCCCGCTACAGCTCCTCTACCTCGACCGCTGGCTGATGGGCGGCCTCGACGTCGTGGGGTGGGAGTGGCTCCCCCTGACGCCCCTCGCCGCGGTGGGGATCACCGGGCTGCTATACCACACCCCGTCCCTCGACCAACTCGCCCTCGGCCACGACCTCGCCGCCAGTCGCGGGGTGCGGGTGGAACGGGCCACCGTGGGGATTCTCCTCGCGGCCTCCCTGGTGACCGCCGCTCTGGTCGCGACGACCGGCCCCATCGGGTTCGTCGGACTGCTGGTGCCCAACGGCGTGCGCCGGCTCCTCGGGGCCGGCCACGCGCGCCTGCTCATCGGCTCGCTGCTCACCGGCGGCGGATTCCTCGTGCTCTGCGACGGGGCGGTGCGCCTCCTCGCCGCCGGCAGCGCCGGCGGCGAGCTGCCGGTGGGGGTGCTCACCGCCCTGCTCGGCGGCCCCCTCTTCCTTGTGTTGCTGCTCCGTTCCCTGCGCGGGCCGCGGTAGGGGCCGAATCCGTTCGGCCCAGGCCCCCCAGGGCCTGCCGCCCCGTTCGCCCTCCAGATAGGCGTAGGAATGTGCGATCCTCCGCCACCTCGCTGGCCGGTCTCACCCCCGATCCCACCCCGACCCACCGGAGAAGGCAGCGCATGCGCAAAAACTTCGTCCTCGACACCAACGTCCTGCTCCACGACGCCGACGCGATCACCGCCTTCGAGGACAACAACGTCGTCATCCCCATCTATGTCCTGGAGGAGGTCGACGGCTTCAAGAAGGACCTCTCCGAGCTCGGCCGCAACGCCCGCCACGTCTCGCGCAACCTCGACCGGCTGCGCGAGGGGGGCAGTCTGGTAAAGGGGGTGCCCATCAATGGCACGGCCGGCGGCACCCTGACGGTGGTCTTCGCCCGCAAGGAGCTTCCAGACGAGTACGCCCTGACCAGCCAGAGCGCCGACAACCGGATCCTGGCCGCGGCCCTCGAGGTACAGGAGAAAGACGCGCAGACGCCGCTGGTCTTCGTCACCAAAGACATCAACCTGCGCATCCGCGCCTCGGCGTTGGGCCTGCGGGTGGCGGACTACGACGTGGAGCGCACCGAGATCTCGGAGCTCTACAGCGGCCAGTTCGACCTCACCGCCACCACGGAACAGCTCACCGACCTCTTCCAGCAAGGCGAGGCCCCCCTCCCTGCGTCCAGCAATGGGGCCTACCCGCCCAACTCATTCGCCACCGTGCTGGAAGCCGGCGGCCAAGGGTCGGCCCTGGTCCGGCTCTACCCGGACGAGGGGAAGATGCGGCTGGTGGCCGATCGCGCCAAGGAGGTGTGGGGCATCCGGCCGCGCAACAAGGAGCAGCGCTTCGCCTTCGAGCTGCTGTTGGATGACAGCGTGCTCCTCGTCACCCTGGTCGGCCAGGCCGGCACCGGCAAGACCTTGCTGGCCCTCGCGGCCGGGCTGGAGAAGGTGGCGGAGGAGAGGCCGTACCAGCGGCTCCTCGTGTCACGCCCGGTCTTCCCCCTGGGCCGCGACATCGGCTACCTGCCGGGCGAGATCGAGGAGAAGCTCAAGCCGTGGATGCAGCCGGTGCAGGACAACCTCGAGCTGCTCCTGGGCATCTCCCACAAGGACAAGAAGAAGGGGCGCACCAGCCAGGAGCTCTTCGATCTGGACCTCGTCCAGATCGAGCCCCTCACCTACATCCGCGGCCGCTCCATCCCCCGCCAGTTTCTGCTCGTCGACGAGGCCCAGAACCTCACCCCCCACGAGGTCAAGACCATCATCACCCGGGCCGGCGAAGGCACCAAGGTGGTGCTCACCGGCGACCCCTACCAGATCGACAACCCGTACGTGGACTCGACCAACAACGGCCTGGTCCACGTGGTCAACCGGTTCCGCGGCGAACGGCTCGCCGGCCACGTCACCCTGACCCGCGGCGAGCGCTCGGATCTCGCGGAGCGGGCCGCATCCCTTCTATAACTCGCATCCTCCGACGGGAACGTCGCGAGTCCGTGCCGGCGGCCGGAGATCCTGGCCGGCGAGCCAGACCGAGCGCGAAGGCCGGCGCAGCGCGTCGCGGACGCGACCGGCCACACGGCCCCGGGAGAGGCGCGCGATTACACGAGCGCCGCCGGCCAATGCGGGCTAGCGGGGAGGGAGGGGGAGCCTCTTGCTCACGATGCCGTCTCGGCCCCCTGCGTGCGCACCCCCCGGACACCGCCCCGGACGTTGCGACGACCAGTACCTATCCCGCGGGGACACGAGCCTCGTCCCGGCGCGGTCGCTGGCGACGAGGACGGGCCAAGGTGGGACCCCTGTCGCGTCAGAGGGAGTAAATCCGCGACAGGGGTCCCGGGCGGAAAGCCGACATTCGGGCTCGGCGCTCCTCGGGAGAAAAATAGTCGCAACGAACCAAATTGGCAAGAAATGCTCCTTTGATGACGATGTCGGGCACAACTCATGGTCTTCCGGTCGTTGCGTTCCACCCACCGTTCCGCCTGCCAGAGCGGAGACGGAGAGTCATTGCCCCCTTGCCGACACAGTCGGTGCTGACGACCGCCGCCAGAAGACCGCGGAACACAGGTAGGCTCGGGCTGCGGTGTCGACCCCGATTGTCCCCGCGCTCGCTGGGAGCACGGCGCCCCGGTCGCGAGGCCGACTCCCGGTGGGACGACCTCCCGCCCGACGACCGGCGCCGCTTCACTACCCGTTCGCCAGCGGACCGGGAGACGGACGGGACGCCGATCGCGACACGATCGCACGCGAACCAGCCCGTCCATGTTTGGTGCCGGAGGTCGGAATCGAACCGACATGGGGTTGCCCCCGCGGGATTTTGAGTCCCGTGCGTCTACCAGTTTCACCACTCCGGCAGCGATCCGGAGCGTCGCATCGCGCCGGGACACGGGTCAAGCGCCGGTTCACCCATACACGCAAGGTAGGGATTGACAGACCACCAGACGATACCTTCTTTATGCACGGTGGGTTGACTAGTTCACCCATCGCCGTAGGGTACCTTTCTGAATACCATTCGCGGCAAGGCCCGCTGGAGAGTCTCGATGCCACTCTACGAGTACCAATGCACCAAAGGGCACCACTTCGAGGTGCAGCAGTCGATGAACGATGAGCCCCTTAGCCGCTGCCACAAGAACGGCTGTCGCGCCAAGACGCAGCGGTTGATCTCGCTGAATGGCTTTTCCCTCGGGGGGAGCGGCTGGTACTCGGACGGCTACGGCAGCAAAAAGAACGGCGCCAGCGAGACCAGCGGCGGCAACGGCTGCGGCTCCTCGTGTGCCTGCGATGCGGCCAACAGCGCCAAGAAGAACGAGACGAACAAGGCCTCCTCCTGATCCTCGCCCCCCGCAGCCGCTTCGCCAAGCCCGCCTCCCGGCGGGCTTTTTTGTGGCCGTCCCCCTACTCACCCGCCGGAGGCGCCGGCGCCACACGCGGTGCCCCGGTGGCCCGACCCGGCAGGCGCCGCAACCCGTCCATGGTCTCCTCCAGCCAGCGCAACCGTTCCGCCGCGGTGAGCGCCAGCCCGAGGCGCGCCAGGCGCCGGGCGTGGCCCTCGTAGCCGCGGTCGAAGTCGCCGGAGCTGCCCATCAGAGGCGAGAGTCACACTTCGATGGCGCAGCCGCGCATGAGAATACGTCTGTGGTAGATTCGGGCCAATCTTTGCTGGCGCACGCGCCCAAAATCCGGGACGAAGAGAGTCCTCGTGGACCGACCGTGACAACCCTGGCCGATAGCACCGTCCGTCCGCGTGATCGTGAGGCGATCCAGGCGGCCGTGCGCCTGTTGCGCGCACGGTTTCCGGTGGAACAGGTGGTTCTGTTCGGCTCCAAGGCCCGGGGCACCGACGATGCGGAGTCGGACATCGATCTCCTTGTGCTCACCCGGGAGGAGCTTACCTGGCGCGAGCGGGACGCCATCACCGACCTGCTATTCGATGTCGAGTGCGCCCACGACGTGGTCATCAGCACCCTTGTGGTCTCCACCGAGAGGTGGTCGAACGGGCCCTACACCGTCTTGCCCATCCACCGAGAGATCGCGCGCCACGGGGTTGTGGATTGAGCTCCGAGGAGGCGCGGCGGGAGGTCGTGCGGTACTGGCGCTTACTGGCAAGCACCTGATCGGAATGGCTCCGGCGGCCCGGCAACTCACCGCGCCTGGGCCGCCAGGGTGAGGAGCCGGAGCTGGACGAGGACCTGATCGGCCGCCACCCCCGCGGCCAGCGCCCGCTCCACCGCCAGGTGGGCCGCCGCCCCCGGTTGCGCCGCCCCCGCCGGCCCCACCACCACCGGCGACTCCGCCTCCCCCACCAGCCACGCCACACTCACCCCGAGCACCTGCGCCACCCGCCACAGGGAGGCGATACACGGATTGGGCCGGCCGTGGGGTTGGAGCCAATGGGTGATCGTGGTGTGGCTCACCCGTGCCGCCTGCCCCACCTCTTGGCGGGTGCGGCTCCCCAGCGCCGCCAGGAGCCGGGCCTGGAACACCTCTGGATCCCAGTCTGCCATCCCGGTGAAGTTACGCACCAGGATTGTGAATATATTGACAAGGTACGGCGCGATGAGAATAAATTGTTATCCGCGTCGGACAAGGCGAATAAATTCACCCACCGCCGCCGGACGCCGCCCACCACTCCTTTGGAGGAGAAGCGATGAACGGCCCCACCCCAAGACCCTCGAACCCCCTGACCACCCTGGCCTGCGTCTTGGTGGCCGCGACCTTGTTTGTCGGCTGTGGCGGAGGGGGTGGTGGAGGTGGCAGCTCGGCCCTGCTCACCGCAGACCAGGCCGCCCAGATGGCCACAGCCAACGGCATCACCCAAGACCCGACCAAGGGCACGGTGGTGGTCGACGCCAGCCAAGTGAGCTCGAGCAGCATCCACGCCAGCGCCGTGGTGGGCAGTCTGACGGTGGAGATCTACGCCTCCGGCTCCCCAGTGGGGAGCGATGCGGTGGTCGAGGGGGATCTCGTGGTCTTCTTCAACGTCTCCCCGGGCACCATTGAGGTGCGCGTCACCCGCGGGGGCGAGCAGATCTTCAGCGGGGTCCACACCGTCGGCGCCGGCGTCGTAGTCGAGGTACGGGCGCGGGCGGAGTCCAACCCCTCTCCCTCCCCGGTGGCGACCTTCACGCCGCTGGGAAACGTTGACAGTAGGGCTGATGCGGTCTCAGGAGATGGCTCCGTCGTCGTCGGCAGTGGCTCTGAAGGGGCCTTCCGTTGGACCGCCAGTGAGGGGATGGATTGGCTTGGTGGCCTGCCTGGAGACAGTAGCGGCCATGTCGAGCCAGAGGCGGTGTCTGCAAATGGAGCGGTCGTTGCCGGAACAAGCTCTGACAACCGCGCAGTTCGCTGGACGGCAAGCGGGGGAATGGTTGCATTGAGCGAGCTGCCGTCGCAGGGAGAGGGGATTTCCGCCGACGGCTCGGTGGTGGTGGGACACTTCCGTGGTGCATCCCCATCGGCCGAGAACGAGGCCTTCCGCTGGACCGCCAGTGGCGGGCTGGTGGGATTGGGCACCCTGTCGGGCGGGGTTGGTAGTGCCGGATTCACCGGAAGCTACGCCTGGGACGTCTCCGCAGACGGCGCGGTGGTGGTGGGTGACAGCGAGTCCGCGTCTGGCCTCCAGGCGTTTCGCTGGACAGCGAGCGGTGGAATGGTCGGTCTCGGCGACCTGCCGGGTGGGCCGTTCCATTCCACGGCCACAGCTACCTCCTGTGACGCCTCGGTCGTGGTGGGGGTCAGTGCTTCCGACCCATCGCATAGTGACGATCCGGAATCGGGCGAGGCGTTCCGCTGGACCGCCAGTGGCGGGATGGTCGGTCTGGGGACGCTCGGACCGGATTCGAACAGCGCCTACGGTGAGAGTCACGCCTGGGCGGTCTCCTGCGATGGATCGATCGTCGTCGGAAGCAGTCTGACGAGCACGGGCCAGAGAGTCGTCTTTATCTGGGACGCGACCCGCGGGATGCGCAACCTTCAGGAGGTCCTCACCCACGACTTCGGCCTCGACCTCACGGGCTGGGTACTGAAGAGTGCCTCAGGGCTCTCCGCAGACGGGCTGACCATTGTCGGCACCGGATTCAATCCCAGCGGTGATGGTGAGGCCTGGGTTGTTACGCTTCCTCACTACCCGTAAGGGGCATGGCGCGGTGGGGATGGTTGCCGCATGGGGCCCCGGCTTCGTGCGTCACGCCGCGTGGGGGGTGACCTTGGCCTGGAGGCAGTCGGCGAGGACTTCCTCGGCCGAGAGGAGGTTGTAGCGGCTCTGGCGGTTCAACCAAGAACTGGCCTTCGTGCCGAGAAACGGCCCAAATGCAGCACCCTGTCGGCCGTGGTGGCGCGCTTGCCGCAACCACCGGGGTCAAACCACCGGGGTCACAAACCACCGGGGTCAAGTCTTGCTCTACCACATTTGCACCGGGGTCGTACTTGCGTTATTGCATCTTCGTGCCCGTGCGGCGGATACGGTGGGGATGCTTGCCGCATGGGCCCCCGGCTTCGCGGGTCACGCCGCGTGGGGGGTGACCGCCGTGTGGAACCAGTCGGCGAGGGGCCGCGCGGAGGTCGTAGCGCCTTTGGAGGTTGAGCCAGAACTGGGCCGCCATGCCGAGGAACCGGCCCAGATGCAGGGCGGTGTCGGTGGTGGTGGATCCGGATGCTGTGTTGCCCAGCGCGGCTCGCCCTCCGCGCGCCCCAGCGCCCTCCGCGGTGAAGTAACCAGCGCAGGACGGGTGGGCTACTTGCCGCTCTCCCGGAGGCCGCACCCCTGCTGCGACACGCCCGCACCCGTGGTCCGCCGGCCGCGCCGTAGCCCCCGGTTCTCGGTCAGCGCCGCTTGCTGGCGTGCAGGATGGTTACCCCAATGACCTCCTCCCCGGCGTAGCGGACGATGACGTCATCGTCGGTGAGCTCGCTGTCGGTGGCGTGGCTCGGCTTCTTGAAGTTGACATACAAGACATCGGCCTCCTCATCGTAGGAGGACCACAAGTAGTGTTGGGGGGAGGCAGTCAGCGCCGGGATGAGGTTCAGGTAGTCAGAGACGGCTAACAGGGCCATAACTGTTACCTTCGATCGAGAGATGCGGTGCGAGGCTCGCGACAGGCGGCGTTGCAATGGGTTCGGGTGCGCGAGGTGCTGCGAGTACGCCGCCGCGCCCGACACCGGCGCGCGTCTTGCTTCTCCGCACCCTCGTCCCGCCGGGGCGACGAAGTCGGGTGCGTACGACGGCCTACCCCTTGCGCTGGCGGATCTCGCGGCGCAGCTCTTCGACCTCGCGCATGAGGCGGCGCTGGCGGCTGAACATGACGCCGAGGTAGCCGAACAAAATCGCCCAGAAGGCGCCGTAGCCGGCGAATAGGAAGTTGAGGTTCTTCATAGAGGCTCCGGGAGAAAGGCGAGCGCCAGGGTCGTGCCTGCAAAGTTGCACCTTGACCAAAACGGGCCGGGGGGGCCTGGTGGCCTTCTCCGTTCTCGCCCCCCGTCGCGGCCGGAATTAGCCGTTGACGGTCAGGAGGTTCTCGAAGGTCCGGGTGCGGCGCCAGCGGTAGACGGTGAAGTCCGCGTCGAGGGTGAGGATGCGGTTGGTGTCAAGCCGATCGGCGAGGACGACCAGGCAGCCATCGGCCAGGTCCATGGGGACCTGGCGGTACTTGTGCAGCAACGCCTTGACCGCACCGGCGATCTCGTCGAGCCGGAAAGGGATCTGGAAAGTGCCCTGCTCCACGTTCGCCAGCACTGCTCCGAGCGCACCGGGCAGGTTCCGGAGCAGGTAGCAACTCTCGGCAACCACCGCCTCGCAGGTGATCAGGGGGGCCGTCACTTCGTTGACCACCTCCACACAGTGGCGGTGGTGACGTTCACTGCGATCCAGCAGCGCCACGATGCAGCCGGTATCCAGGAGGACCGGCGTCACGACCGTCCGAAGCCATCGAGATGGCCTTTGGCGGAGCCGAGGTCGGAGATCCCGGAGGCGAATCGGCCCAGGCCGACGATGGCGGCCTTGCGGGGCGTCAGGGTGACGGTCGCCAGGACCTGGATGCCGCGACGAACGATCTCCGAGTCCCGCCAGCCGGTGTCGCGGCGCAGGCGTTCCAGGAGTTGCTCGCTCTTCTCATCCAATCGGGCGTGCACGATACGGTCCATCACCGACTCCGTATACATCTCGCTGAATAGTGTGACACAGGCGACCTTCCGTCAAGCTCCGGCACGGATGGGTTGGCCAACCCGTGAGGTCGAAATACTCGTCGGTGCAGATGACGTGGTGGTGAGCGTGTGCCCATTCCATGATGTCGCGATCCTTCGCCTGCGGATCTCCGACCGCAGTCCAATGCACGGCTTCGACACCGGCACCTTGGAGCACCTCCACCCAGGAAGGTGGAAGGTTCACATCGATGAGAATCTTCATGCCACGCGGAGCGGCACTTCGATCTCTTCCGTACGCCAGGCCGCATAGGAGAGGGCGGCGCGGATGTCTTCCGATTCGAGGTAGGGGTAGGCTTTCAGGATCTCCTCCGCGGAGCGTCCCGCAGCGAGCAGCCCCACGACGGTACCCACGGTGACTCGCAAGCCACGCAGGCATGGCCGTCCCCCCATCACTTCGGGATCGTGAGTGATCCTGTCAAGCAACTCCATCCGTTGGTCTCCTCGGGAAGACGAAACTGACCGGAGAGTATCCAGCAGACCCACGGTTGCCAAGGTGTCGTCCCTACCGGGGTCGTACCTGCAAAGTGGCAAGATTGGCCGGTTGAGCCACGGCGGTGGCCGGGTGAGTAGGGCTCCGCCGCGGGCACAGGGAGGTGATCTTCGCCGGAGGCTGAGGGACGTGGTGCGGACTGGCCAGCCCCTCCGCGCGCCCCAGCGCCCTCCGCGGTGAAGTAACCAGCGCAGGACGGGTGGGCTACTTGCCGCTCTCCCGGAGGCCGCACCCCTGCTGCGACACGCCCGCACCCGTGGTCCGCCGGCCGCGCCGTAGCCCCCGGTTCTCGGTCAGCGCCGCTTGCTGGCGTGCAGGATGGTTACCCCAATGACCTCCTCCCCGGCGTAGCGGACGATGACGTCATCGTCGGTGAGCTCGCTGTCGGTGGCGTGGCTCGGCTTCTTGAAGTTGACATACAAGACATCGGCCTCCTCATCGTAGGAGGACCACAAGTAGTGTTGGGGGGAGGCAGTCAGCGCCGGGATGAGGCGCAGGTAGTCAGAGACGGCTAGCGGGGCCATAGCCGTTTCCTCCGATCGAGAGATGTTGATCGGGTCGTGATGAACGCCGTGATAACGAAACCATCCGCCTGCAACTCGCGATAAACAACCACCACGTTTTTGCGCTCCGAGAGCGGACGAACCGCCAACAGCTCCCCCGCGCCGCCTGCCAAAATCCAGGTCGGGCGGCGAGGGCCTCCTCGGTGGCGCAGGAAACGGCGACCTCCTCCTGCGATTCGTTGACCGTGCATGCACGGTGATGCACCATGCCTACATGGAAAAAAATGCGGCGGTGACCCTGCGGTTGCCGATGACCTTGAAGAAGAGGCTGGCGGCCCGGGCGAAGCTCCACCACCGCTCCCTGTCGGCCCAGGCCGTCCGGGACCTGGAACGGGTGTTGGACGGGGCGCAGGAGGGGGGGGAAGGCCGGTTTCTCGGACTGTATGAGAGGGGGGACCGGTGCCGAGTGATGCGGAGATCCAGGAGGTCCGCGCGCTGCTGTGGGGGGCCTTGGGACGGCGTCTGAGCTCCGATGGCTGACTACCTCCTCGATACCCACGCGTGCGTCTTCGCCCTGGCCGCGCCGCGCAAGCTGGGCAGCAAGGCGCGGCAGGCGCTACGCCAGGTGGAGGAGGGGGCCGGGATCGCCTGGATCCCGGCGGCCGTGGTGGCAGAAATAGTGTTGCTCCGCGAGCTGGGCCGCATCGGCGTGGGCGTCGCGGAGCTCAAGGACGCATGGATCGGGCGCCCGGCCTGCGCTTCCTGCCCATCGACCTGGTCCAGCTTGATGAGTTCGCGGCGCACTCGACCCTGCGCGACCCGTTCGACCGCCTCATCCTCAGTGCGGCCCGGGCCGTGGGCGCGAAGCTGATCACCAAGGATCAGAGGTTGCAGGAGAGCGGTCTGGTCCGGACCGTGTGGGCGTAACCGTTTCGCGGTGGGCCCTCGCGAAGGGAGCCGCGCACCCCTTGTCGTCCGCCCCCCTTGAACACCCTGGAAGCGGGCCGGAGGTGACGGTCCCCCGGCTGGCGAGGAGGCACAATGTCCGAGCAGACCTACCAAATTGGCGTGACCCTGCGGGGGTCCGAGCCGCCGATCTGGCGGCGGTTGTTGGTGCCTGCCGCCCTGCGCCTGTCGGAGTTACACACGGTCTTACAGGTGGCGATGGGGTGGCACGACGACCATCTCCACCAATTCGTGGCCGGCAAGCGACGGTACGGGGTGCCGGATCACGACGGCTGGTCGCAGACCCTCGACGAGCGGACGGTGACCCTCGGCCAAGTGTTGCAGCGGCCGAAGCAGTCTCTGGTCTACGAGTACGACTTCGGCGACGGCTGGGAGCACGAGGTGGTGCTGGAACAGGGTGTGGCGGCCGACCCGGAGCTACGCCTACCGCGATGTCTGACCGGGGAGGGCGCCTGTCCACCGGAAGATGTCGGGGGGATCTGGGGGTATCGGGAGTTGCTCCAGGCCCTTCAGGACCCCGGCCATCCCGAGCACGAGGAGTACCTGGAGTGGGTGGATGAGGGGTTCGATCCGGCCACCTTCAGTGCCGCCGCCGTGAACGAGGTGCTGGCGAGGTTAGTGTTCGGCGATCCGGATGACCTCGATGATCTGGATGCGCTCGATAGGCTCGCCGACGACGTGCCGTTCGCGGCGCCATCGAACGCCGTACCTTCCGAGGTGGTGGAGGCAACCTGGCAGCGGGTGGGCACCATGGATGGGGCGGCGGTGACGAAGATCGCGCGCCGCTGGACCAAGGCCCAGCGGGAGCTGGTGGGCTTCGTCCTGGGCGCCCTGGAGGGGTTGCGGGCCGAGGCGATGGAGCTCGGCTTCTACGTCGCGGTGGTGGTGATGGAGATCTTCCGCCACGGCCCGGCAAAGAAAATTAAGCGTGTGAAGGAGGCGAAGATCGAGCGACTGCTCTTGGCTAACCACCGAATCCTGGCGGAGGTCCCCGAGGACGAGGCGGATCCCTTGCCCGCCGGCCTTGCTGCCGGGACGGTGCAGGAACCGGCGGTGTTGCGTTACGTGTGGGAGGCGCTGGTGGAGGAACCCCCACGGGAAGGGGGCGTCTCGCCCTTACCGATGCGGAGCGCGGCCGCCTCCTGGTGGTGCTCAAGACGGTGGTCGACGCCCTCCACGGGGCGTCGCGGTTCTGATCACGAAGGCCGCCAGGAGCCCGCGCCACAGGGGTGCGGCGCGCCGCACGGCGCGGTCGCCGGCGACCTGGATGAGGGTCGCGCCGGCACCAAAACCGACCATGGCGGTGGAGACCACCATCGACGCCAGGTGTCCCCACTCGGCCTCGGCAAAGGCGCGCAACCAGTAGAGCTCGAGGGCAAGGAGGGCCACGGAGAGCAGCAGCAGGGGGAGCGGGGCACCGACCGCAGGAGAGGCTAGCCGCATTTCTCACCACAGATCGTCGCGAGCCGGCGCAAATGGCCGTAGATCCTGGCTGGCCCGCGGTAGGAGCCGAATCCCTTCGGCGATTCAGGCCCTGCGGGCCTGCCGCGGCCACCGGCCGCGGGTCGCCGGTGCAACCGGCTCCTACCGCGGACGAGGACCCAGCCAGGAGATGCGAGCAGTTGCGCGGGCGCAGCAGATTTGTGGTGAGAAATGCGGGCTAGCCGTGGAGCGGCGACGCGGGAAGTCACCATGGCCCCAGAGTAGCGGATACTCAGGGGGCGCCCCGCACGGCGGTCATCGCCCGCCGTGGTGGCCGGTAACCGGCACGAAGCGCACGGGGAACCGGGCGCGGGTGGTGATCGTCCCGTCGGGCGCCTTCTCCACCACCATGAGCCGCTGGGTGGCGAAGGCCGGGCCGACGGGCACCACCATGCGCCCGCCGGCGGCAAGCTGGGCCACCAGGGCCGGAGGGATGTGGGAGGCGGCGGCGGTGACGAGGATGGCGTCGAACGGGGCGTGCTCGGGCCAGCCGTAGTAACCGTCGCCGGTAGCCACGGTGACGTTGGCGTAGCCGAGCTCCGCCAGGGTCGCCTGTGCCCGATCGGCGAGCGGGGCGTGGAGTCGCTCGGGCACGAAGCGGTGGCGTGGCACGGCGCGCATGGCGGAGAGTACTCGCGGCTCATCCACCCCGCGGCGCACGACCTGGTCCGCCACCATGCCCATGCGCTCGGCGGCGCGCTCCGCGGTCTCCCTCGCCAGGGCGGCCGGCCCCATCGCGACCAGGACCGCGACGACGACTAGCGCGCGAGCCCACATGGCCTGGGTCTACCCCTTGCGCTGGCTGATCTCCCGGCGCAGCTCGTCGACCTCACGCATGAGGCGGCGCTGGCGGGAGAACATGACGCCGAGGTAGCCGAACAAGATCGCCCAGAAGGCGGCGTAGCCGGCGAATAGGAAGTCGAGGTTCTTCATCGGATGCTCCATACAGGGACAGTCACAAAACCGGTGGTCTTCACCACAGAGACACAGAGGCCACGAGGAATGACGATGCAAACGCAGAATCTCTGTGCTCTCTGTGCCTCTGTGGTGAAAGAAACATTTCTTCAGCCACGTTCGGGCGGGGCGAGATCGGCCTCGCGGTAGAGGTGGTCGACCTCGTCTTGCAGCAGCTCCACCACCACGCGCCGCAGGATCAGGGCGATGAACAGGATGAGGAAGGCGAGTAGGCACATCTTGAAAGTGAAGGCCATGGGCGGCGCCAGCCCCGACCCCTCGCCGCCCATGATCACTGGCTTGGGGTGCTGGGTGCGCCACCAGCGGATCGACATGTAGTTGATGGGGACCGACAGGGCGCCGACGATCCCCACCACCGCCGCCAGGTTGGCGCGCCGGGCGCCCTCCGGGAGGTAGGCGCGGAGCATCAGGTAGGCGACGTAGATCAACCATGTCACCAGGGTGAGGGTGAGGCGCGCGTCCCACGTCCACCAGATGCCCCAGATCGGTTTGGCCCAGATCGGCCCGGTGATCAGGACGATGGAACAGAAGACCACCCCGAGCTCCGCCGCCGCCTGGGCGGTGATGTCCCAGCCGCGGCGGCGCGTGATGAGGTAGGCCAGGCTCGCCACCAGGACGATGAAGAAGGCGAGGAAGGACATCATCGCCGACGGCACGTGGTAGTAAAAGATCCGCTGCACCACCCCCATCGTCCGCTCGGTGGGGACGTAGACGAAGACCAGGTAGAGGGTGCCGAGGATCGCCAGCCAGGCGAGGCCGGTGGCGACGTTGGCGGCGGTGTGCAGGCGTTCGATCCGCATCATTCCTCCAGGACGAAATCGAAGAGCAGGGTGGAGCTGACCAGAAAGATGATGTCGTAGAGGATCAGCAGGCGCAGCAGGTCCCGCAACCCCTCGGTCTCATGGTTCAGGATCAGCCCGGTCGACTCCACCGCGCCGATGATCACCGGCACGGTGATGGGGAACAGCAGGATCGGCAGCATGACCTCCCGCAGGCGGGTGTTGGCGCTCACCGCCGCCAGCAGGGTACCTACGGCGGTGAAGCCGATGGTGCCTAGCAGGCAGACCAGGAGCAGGGTGGGCAGCTCCGAGGTCAGGCTGAGGTTGAAGAACAGGGCGAAGAAGGGGAGCAGGATCACCTCCGCCACCAGGGTGAAGACCAGATTGGCGAGCCACTTGCCGAGGTAGATGCCGCCGCGGTCGATGGGGGTGAGCAAGACCCCGGAGAGGCAGCCGTTCTCGTGCTCCGCGGCGAAGGCGCGGTTGAGGCCGAGGACCCCGGCGAAGGTGAAGGCGACCCACAGGATGCCGGGGCCGATGAGCAACACCAGCTCGCGGTCCGGGTTGAAGGTGAAGTTGAAGATCACCAGCACCAGGATGGCGAACAGGAGCATCGCGCTCATCGCCTCCCGGGTGCGCCACTCCAGGCGCAGATCCTTCACGAGGATGGTGAAGAGCTGGTGGAGGAAGGTCATTGTTTTTCGCGGGGTGGCTCAAACGGTATAGTTTGCAGGGTTGGGGGACATCACTTGCGCCGGGAACATCGCGGCCCGCGAAAAACAGTTATTGCAGCGACCGCTCGTACAGCGCATCGAACTCCGCCTCGCTGAGGTCGCCGCCCGACGAGGCGTGGATCACCTCGCCGCGGCGCAGGATGGCGATGTCGGTGGCCATCGTGAAGCCTAGGTGGTGGTCGTGGGTGGTGAGGAGGACGGTGTGGTGGGCCTCACGAAACCGATCGATGAGCTCGTTGAGCCGCCCCACGGCCCGTTGATCGAGGCCGGTGTACGGCTCGTCCAGGAGCAGGATGTCCGGACGGTGGAGGAAGGCGCGGGCGATGGCCAGCCGCTGCGCCATGCCCCGGGAAAAGTGGCGCGCCCGGCTGTTCGCCCGGTGGCTGAGCTCGACCTGCTCGAGCACCTCGTGGCAGCGCTCCTCCACCCGCTCGATGCCGTAGAGGTGGCCGTAGAACCGCAGGTTTTCCAGGGCGGTCAGGTCCTCGTAGAGGAAGAGCTGATGGGAGACCACGCCGATCCGGCCACGGATCTGCGCCGCCTCCTTCACCGAGTCGCGGCCGGCGATCCTCAGGTGGCCCCCGCTGGCGCGCATTAGCCCCGCGGCGATGCGCAGGAAGGTGGTCTTACCCGCGCCGTTGTGGCCGAACAGCGCCGTGACGCTGCCCGTGCGGACCGACAGATCGACCGACTTCAGGGCGGTGATCCGCCCGAACCGCTTCGCCACCCCGGCGGCCTCGACCGCGAGCGGGGCTGCCTCCGGCCCACTCATCCCCGCGCGCGACCGAGACGGGACACCGTCTCCTCCAGCTTGCGCATCAAATCGGCGCGCCGCTCCTCGTACTGGCCGCGGCTGATGTTGCCGGCCGCCAGCCGGTCATCGAGCTCGGCGATGGAGGTCATCAGATTTTCCTTCAGCCGGATCGTCTGCCGGTCGCCGCCCCCGCCACCCGCTGCCACGACCGCGCGCTCCTTGCCGGCGGTGAGGATGGCGCCGGCGAGCAGGATGCCGCCGGCGATCAGCGCCACATAGGGGAGGTACTTCTGGGTCCGGTTGGGCTGCACGGCGACCTGAAACTGGCCGTGACCACCACCGACGGCGCTGCCGCCGTTCAGGGTCAGGGCGACGCGGTCCCCCGCAACGACCGCGTCGCCGTGCATGTAGACCAGGTTACGCTCCTCGTTCACCTCCATCACCTGCAGCGGCGGCTGGGGCTCGACCTTCACGTCTGCCGGCTGTACGAAGAAGTCCACCCGCGGCAGGTCGTAGAGGACGGGCTCGTCGTACGCCAGCCGCCGCTCCGGGTAGGGGAGGATGTAGGCGACCTCGACCTCCGTCACCCCCGGCCGGATCGGATAATCGACCGTGAAGACCTGCGGGTCGTCGGTGGCGACGGGGTCGCGGCTCACCGGCTGCCCCTGGGCGCGGACCGCGATGGTGGTCTCGCCGGTGCGCTCTTCCGGCAGGAAGACCTTGAAGGCGCCGCCGTCGCGGTAGATGGTGCGCTTGTCGGGTCCGTCGTTGATCAACTGGAATTGCTTGTCGACCCGGAATACTCGTCCGTCGGTGCGGAACACGGCGTGGCGCATCTCCACCCGCACCCCCTGCCACTGGTCGGTCACCTCGTAGACGTCGAAGCTCACCACCAACGGCCGGCCGGTCAGGCGGGCCGGCTGGCTGTAGGTCACCCCTTGGTACTCGACCTGCACCAGGAAGATCGGTGGGCCGGGCGCGATGTCGTCGAACCGGTAGCGACCGTTTTCCAGGGGCACCGAGGCGATCTCCTCCATACCCATGGACGGTGCCAACAAGGCGACCGTTGCCGGCCCCAGGGTCGCACCGGGGGTGCCCATGCGCACCTCACCGGTGATGGTGCGTCCGCCGTCCTGGGCGGAGGCGTTGGCCGCCATCACCAGCAACAAACCAGCGACGGCGAGTCGCCCGAGACGACGGCCGATCATGGACAAACCCTCCCTATGGCGATGACACGGTAACGCGAACATGGCACTCCAAGCCCCTCTCGCCGGGGCCAATGGTCAACCGAGCTTTTGACCGCACTGGGTACAAAACCGGGCACCGGCGGGGTTGTGCGACCCGCACCCGGGGCAGCCGCCGGCCTTGGCGCCCTTCCGCCGGCGGGCGATCTCGGTCTCCAGCACCACCCGTGGACTTCCCCCCTTGAGCTGATCGATGCGCGCGAGGATCGCCTCCGCCTCCTGCTTCAAGGCCTGGCGCATCGCCTGATGGTCTTCGTGGTCGATCTTGCCGACCTGGTGGTCGAAGTCGAGGTCTTTGATGTTGGCGTAGACCCGCTCCTTGGCGATGAACAGGTCCTCGGCGTTCTCGTCGCTGACCCTCAGCCTCCCCGGCGGGCGGACCAGCGGCCACAGGGTGAAGGCAAGGGCCAGGGAGGCCATGGCGAAGAGGGTGGTCTCGATCATAGGTCACGCAGCTCCTGCTCGATCTGGTCCGAATGGGCACCTTCGCCCCTGGCGGCGGGGGACGCGGCGCTGCCCTCGCCCGTTGCCGGGGCGAGGCTCTTCCAGCGTCTCAACAACAGGGTGATGGCCACCCCCGCCACGAGGAGGAGCACGAAGGGCAAGACCCACGCCGTCAGATTGAAGCCGCTCGCCGGCGGCGCGGAGAGCACCACCAGCCCCATGTCGTCGACGAAGCCGGCCACGATCTCCCCGTTGCTGCGCCCGGCCAGGATCTCCTGGTCCACCCGCTCCCGCATCGGCGTCGCGGAGCCGCAGTTGTGGTGGTTACACACGTCCAGCACAAGGTTACAGCCACACTGGCACACGAGCTTCTGACACACCTGATGAAACCGCTCCTGCTGGGCCGGGTCGGTCAGCTTAGTGTGGGTCGAGGCGGCGTGGACGACGCCCGCCAGCCCGACCAATACCAGCGCCAGAACGGCGCGGATCACGATCTTACGCACGGGCACCGGCCCCCTCTCCTACGGTAGACGAGCCGCTCTCGGCCATCATCCGCTCCAGCCGGCGGCGCATCGCGCGGTCCGGCAACATAGCGATGATCGTCCCCACGCAGACCATGAAGCCGCCCCCCCAGACGAAGTTCACCAGCGGGTTGACCCACACCTGGAGGACCGCCTTCCGGCCATCCGACGTCATCGCGGCGAACACCGTATACAGATCCTCGGTGATCGTCGAGCGTATCGAAACCTCGGTAGTGGGCTGCTGGCTGGTCTTGTAGAAGCGCCGCTCCGGGGCCAGCACGGTCACCTGCTTGCCGTACTTAAAGACACTGAGCAGCAATCGGCCCGAGGAGTAATTAGGGTTGTCGGCTTCGACGACCTTGTCCAGGCGCAACTCGAACTGACCGATCTGCGCGGTCTCGCCCACACCTAGCTCGAATTGCCCCTCCTTGGTGAACGCCTTGCCGGTGAGACCGACGAACAGCACCACGATGCCGAAGTGGATGATGTAGCCGCCGTAGCGCTGCTTGTTCTTGAGGATCAACCGCCACAGGGCCACCGGCAGGATCTCCCCGGTGTTGCGCTGCCGGGCACGGGTGCCACGCCAGAACTCGGCGATAATCGTCGCGGTGACGAAGCCGCACAGGGCGAAGGAGATGATCGCGTAGGGATGGCGCGTCCCCGTCGCGAACAAGGCGCCCGCGGTCGCCAGGCCGATCACCGTGGGCCAGATGAAGTTGCGCCGCAGACTCGCCCCCGACGTCTTACGCCAGGCGAGCACCGGTCCAATGCCGGTGAGGAGCAGGAGGGCCATGCCCAGGGGGATATTGATCCTGTTGAAGAACGGCGCACCGACGGTGATCTTCACCCCCTGCACCGCCTCGGAGACGATGGGAAAGATCGTTCCCCAGAACACCGCGAAACACGCGCCGAGGAGCAGCAGGTTGTTGAACAAGAAGCCTGCCTCGCGGGAGACCATCGACTCCATCTCGTTGCGCGCCTTGAGCTCCGGCAGCCGCATCACCAAGAGGAAGACCGCGCCCACCACCATGACGGTGAGGAAGCCGAGGAACCAGCCGCCGATCGACGACTTGGCGAAGGCGTGCACCGACGACACCACCCCCGAGCGGGTGAGGAAGGTGCCGAAGATCGAGAGAGAGAAGGTGAGGATGATGAGGATCATGTTCCACACCCGTAGCATCCCCTTCTTCTCCTGGATGATCACCGAGTGGAGGAAGGCGGTGCCGCACAGCCACGGCATGAGCGAGGCGTTCTCCACCGGATCCCACGCCCAGTAGCCTCCCCAGCCCAGCTCCTGGTAGGCCCAGTTTCCCCCCAGGAGGATGCCGGTGCCGAGGAAGAACCACGGCACGATGGTCCAGCGGCGGGTCAGGCCGATCCACTTATTGCCCAGCTCCCCGGTGATCAGGGCGGCCATCGCGAAGGCGAACGGCACCACGAAGCCGACATAGCCGGTGAACAGGATCGGCGGATGGATCACCATCGCCGGGTGCTGTAACAGTGGGTTGAGCCCCTTGCCGTCCTGTGGCGCCCACGCGGCCACCGAACCGTCCTCGAAGTGGGCGACCAGCTCGTCGAACGGGTTGGTGACAAACAGGTTGAGGATGATGAAGAACAGCGACGTGGCGGAGAGGATCGCCACCACGTAGGGGATCAGCTCGCGGTTGCGGTGCCGGTTCTGCAAAATGACGATCGCATTGAAGATCGTCAGCAACCAGCTCCACAGGAGCAGCGACCCGGCCTGCCCCGCCCACAGGGAGGCGAGCTTAAAGAACAGCGGCAGCTCCCGGTTGGAATAGCTGGACACGTACTCGATGTGGAAGTCGCTCCGGACGAGCAGCACATCGAGACACACCAGGACCAGGGTCATGCACACCGCCACCAGCAGGGCTGCGTGCTCGCCGCTACGCACCATCCCATCCCGGCCGGCGCGCGCCCCCCACACCGTGGTCACGACGGAGTAGGCCGCGAAGGTGAAGCAGAGAATCAGGGCAAAGTTGCCGATGTCGTTCATGGGATAGCGCTCAGCTTTCGGCCGTCGGCGGTCAGCCGTCGGCGATTCGCGGTTAGGTGTTGGCGGTTGGCTGGGTCCGGTTCCACGACGGGCGGGTGACTACCGAGCTGAAAGGTGACGGCTGATCGCTGACCAGCTAATGAGACATCTCGGTTTCGCCGCGCTCGATCGCCTCGCGCATCGCCTCCGGCATGGCGGCATTGCCACCCGGGCCGTACTCCGCCTCGTACTTGGAGGCGCACTTGGCCTGGATCTGCTTGGCCTCGAAGATGCCGTCGTCGCGCATCCGGCCGTCCGCCACCACCTGCGCGCCCTCTTTGAAGGTATCGGGCAGGGCGGCCTTGCCGGTGTAGTGGATCGTCTGGGTCGCGCCCTCCAGCTCGATGACGAAGGTCGTCAGCTTCGGATCGCGCTGCAGGGTACCGTCCTTCACGTTGCCGGCCACCTTGATCCGCTTGCCCATGGCGGCGTGGCCCATCTCGGCCAGCTCTGGCACGGTCTTGAAGTAGGCTTTGCTCTCGTCGAAGCCGGAGATCGCAAGCCAGAGAATGGCCGCCACCACGATGGTGATGCCGATGGAGATCTTGATCTGAACGGGCCGCACGGGGTTCTCCTTCGATGCCGTCGGCGCACGCCTCATGGGACGGGGCAACCGGTCGGATTTCTTGCGCCTGATTCTCGTCGACCTATCGCCGACCGCCGTGGCCCATCCACCCTCCGGGCCGAACCCGTCAAACAGACGGATGTCCCTCGGGGGGTCTTGCCGGCGACGTCCGCCCCCCTGGGGAGGGGACAGGGGGACGGCCACTAAGGAGGAGGAGTTGGGCCGCCGCAGGCTCGAGCATCGCTCTTGAAAGACCCCCCTCGGGACACCCAAGGAGGAAGCTATGGGCGCGACCCTATCATCCCCACGATTAGGGCAGGATTAAACGGAGATTAACTTTCGCTAATCCGCTTTCCCCTACTTGCGTGCCCGGTATCGGAAGGCGCGGCTGCGCCCGGTGGAGCCGTGGAGCTCTGCGAAGAGCAGGCCGCGAAAGACCATCAACAGCACCACCATCAGGCCGGCGGCGAAGGTCTCGACCATCACCCCGAACGGCCCAGCGAGGGGCAAGCGCGCCATCGCGCGCATCGCCCAGACGATCCCGGCAGCGGCGGCCAGATTGGGGGGAAACCACTCGATCCAGTTCGCGGCGATGAACCGGTAGCTGGCGGCGACCAGCCCTGGGCCGGACTCGTGGGATTGGTAGATCAACTCCGGAACCACGTTGCACAAGATGTACGCCACCACCGTGACGCAGAGCTGAATGAGGCCGGCGTTGGCCTGGCCCGTGAGCAGGAGGCGCAGGAGGGTCGCGGCGACCCAGAAGAGGAACGAGATTCGCACCACCTCGAAAAAGTAGACGCCGAAGCCGCGTTGGAAGTCGGCGAGGTTGGCCCGGCCGCTCCGCACCATCTGCTCGATCAGATAGAGGAAGGAGGAGAGACAGGCGCTCGATGCGAGGGCGAGGAGCATCCCTCCCACGATGCCCAACGGCAGGGCGACCATCCGCGTCACCCCCAGAATCGCCGTGTAGGCGAGCAAGGAGAGCCCCACCACCCAGTTGTCGCGCAGTAACTCGGCGCTGCGCGCGGCGCAGCGCCAGTAGATCCACAGGGTGGCGAGGAGGAGGTCCATGGGAAGGCAAGGGGGTCAACGCTGAATTCCCCCTCCCCCGGGAGGGGGCCAGGGGGAGGGAGCCCGGTCCTCGCGGCTTGGCGGCTGTCGTAGCGATCGCCGAGCTGAACCCAGGCGCCCCCACCCCAGCCCTCCCCCGGAGGGGGAGGGAGCGGTCGGCGCCCAGTGTCGCGGGATTGGCGACTCCCTACAACCGCACCACGAACCGCGCGCCGCCGCCGGGCGCCTCCTCTACCCAGAGATCGCCGCCGTGGGCGCGGGCGATGTCTTGGGCGATGGCCAGGCCGAGGCCGGCACCGCCGCTGGCGCGGTTGCGCGCGTCGTCGACCCGGTAGAACCGCGCAAAGATGGCCTCGCGCTCCGCGGGCGCCACCCCCGGGCCGTCATCCTCCACGGCGATGGTGACGCCGCCGTCGGTGCGGCTCACCACCCGCAGCTCACCGCCCTGCGGAGTGAAGCGAATCGCATTCGACAGGAGGTTGTCCACGACCTGGCGCAGGCGGTCGCCGTCGATCGCCCGACGCGCGTGGCTGGCGACGTCGAGGACCAGGCGCCCGCCGTGGTCCTCCACGCGCTTGCGATGGCGCTCGGCCACCGCCACCAGCCACGGATCGATCTCGGCCTCGGTGAGGTCCAGCTCCACCCCGGCCGATTGGCTGCGGGCGATCCACAGTAGGTCGCGCACCAGCCCCTCCAGGTGGCTCACCTCGCCGGCCAGGGTCTCCAGACACTCCCGGTACTCGTCGGCCTGACGCGGCCGGCGCAGGGTTACCTCCAGGTGGCCCTTCAAGATGGTGAGGGGGGTGCGGATCTCGTGAGACGCGTCCGAGAGGAATTGTCGCTGGGCCGCCAGGCTCTCGGCCAACCGGTCGAGCATCGCGTTGAGGCTCGTGGTAAGGGCGGCCAGCTCGTCGCCGCGGCCGAGATCGGGGATGCGCGCCGCCAGGTTGTGCTCCCCGATCTGCCGGGCCGTGACGGCGATCTCCTCGATCGGCGAGAGGACCCAGCGCGCCAATAGCCAGCCGAGCAGGCCGGAGAGGGCGATCGACGCCAGGCCGACCCACAGGGTGAGCTGGAAGACCCTGGGAAGCAGGTCGCCGAGCTCCTCCTGCGAGGCGCCCACCAGGATGACCCCACCCAGCCCCATCGGGCCGGGGACCGGATAGGTGAGGAAGCGGAACCAGTGGTCGCCGAAGCGCGCCGTGCGGAAGGCCGGGTGGGACTCGGTGACGAACGCCAGGGTGGTGGCGAAGATCGGTAGGGGCAGATCCCCATAGGGGCCGGCGCGATCCACGACCTCCCCCTCCCCGTCGATGATGGCGATCACTCGCCCGACCTGCGGCTGCACCGCACGCGGCAGGTCGATCGGCGCGTGCCGGCCGCCGGCGGGTGGGATCGCCGAGTCGCCGCCGATCTGGGCGCGGGCACTGGCAAGGAGATCCTCATCGAGGTGGGAGCGAACCTTCTTCGACAGCGACAGGGAGAGGACGAGGCCGAAGACGAGGACGATGGCGAGGTTGACCCCGACAAAGGCCAGGACGATGCGGGTGTGGAAGGAGCGCATGGGCCGATGGCCAGGGGGTAGGGGCTAGGGGTTAGGGGCTAGGGATTAACGAGGTTGCGGAGAGGATACGCCGCGGGTTGAGTGTGCGTCTCTCACCGCCGTGCGCCCCTGGATTTCTCTCGCCCCTGGTGCGCGGCATTCTTCACGATCCACTAAAACTCCTCATGCTGGAGGTACCCCCATGGCCGCCATCGCCTCCTACGGCATCCGCACCATCGTCGCCACCGCTTATGAAGAGACCATCCCCCGGGTGGTCGAGGCCCTCAAACAACAAGGGTTCGGCGTCCTCACCGAGATCGATGTCGCCGCCACGCTGAAGGCCAAGATCGGCGTCGACTTCACCAAGTACATCATCCTCGGCGCCTGTAACCCGAAGCTCGCCCACGCGACCTTGCAGGAGGAGCTGGAGATCGGCCTGCTCCTGCCGTGCAATGTGATCGTCTATGAGGACCCGCAGAGCCACGCGACCGTGGTCTCCGCCGTCGACCCGGAGCGGATGCTGTCCATCGTTGACAACCCGAGCCTCGCGCCGCGGGCGTCGGAGGTGAAGGCGATGCTGCAAAAGATGATCGATTCCCTGGCGTAGCCCCATATCGAGCGGACCACTACCGGTACCGCTTGCGCGGGAAGACGTCGGTCTTGCGCGACACCACCCGGTCGATGAACAACACTCCTTCGAGGTGGTCCAGCTCGTGCTGGATGGCGCGCGCCTCGAACCCCTCGGCCCGCACCACCTGCCGGGCGCCATGGCGGTCGTCGTACTGACACACGACGGTGGTGGCACGCATCACGTTGGCGGTGAAGTCGGGGAGCGACATGCACCCCTCGCGCCCCACGCCCATCCCCGCCCACTCGAGGATCTGGGGGTTGATGAGCTCCAGATAGCCGTGGTTGGCGCAGGGTTTCCGGCTGCGCGAGCAGTCCACCAGAACGATGGTCTGCAATCGATCGACCTGCGGCGCGGCGATCCCCACCCCGCCAGGCCCCGCCTCCATGGTCTCCTTGAGATCGGCGAGGAACGCGTGTAGCGCTGGACCGAACTCGGTCACCGGCGCAGCACACCGCTTCAGCCGCGGGTCCGGATAGGTGAGGATGGGGAGAATGGCCATCGGCAGGGGCAGGGGCAGGAGGGTAGGAGTTCGGGGCTCAGGGGTGAATGGCCACCTGCGGTGGCCAACAGATCGCTCCGGTTCAGCGGCGAGCCGCGCAGTACCACCCGCTGCAGGCTGAGCGTTGGGCGGCGATCGGAGCAGGGGAATGCCCTTAGTGGCTCTCCGACTTTGCCAATTCAGGGGCGTGCGTAAGGACGCCGTCCTCCATCTCATAGATCGTGTCGAAGACATCCAAGGCCCGCTGGTCGTGCGTCACGACGATCACTCCCGTCCCATGCTGATGGGCCACATCGCGGAATAGTTCCATCACCTGCCGCCCGCGCACGCTGTCGAGGGCGGCGGTCGGCTCGTCGGCGAGAATGAGGCGGGCTGGTTGGCCAAAGCGCGCGCAACAGTGACCCGCTGCTGCTCGCCTCCCGAGAGCTGCGTCGGCCGATTGGCGGCGCGAGCGCCCACGCCGAGCGCGTCTAGCAATTCGATCGCGCGGCGGCGCGCCATCGCCGCCGGATGGCCGATGAGCTCGCCCACGACTTGCACGTTCTCCACGGCATTCAAGAACGGGATCAGGTTGGACTTCTGGAAGACGAAGCCGATGTTCTCGCGCCGAAACCGCCGGAGATCGGCGACGGCGCGCGGGCCGTCGACAACGGGTCTGCCGCCGATGGCCACGCGCCCGCGGGTCGGCGGGATGATGAGACCGACGCACAGGAGGAACGTCGACTTGCCTGCGCCGCTCGGTCCGAGCAGGGCCGCGATCTCGCCGTGGCGAACGCGCATGGACGCATCACGCAAGGCGACCACCTCCGTATGGCCGCTGCCGTACACCTTGGTGAGGCCGTCGGTCTCCAGTGCCAGCGTGGCGTTCATGAGGTGCCGGTCATCCAATGCTGAAGTTAGCCGATCGCCTCGTTGGGGGCGACGCGCATCGCCTTCCAGATGCCCAGGAGGCTCGCGAGCACCGAGATCACCAGCACGATCCCGCCGAGGGCGAGCAGATCGTCACCGGTCACCAACACGCGCCGGGGGAACATCGGAAACAGTCGTTGCCCGATGAGGTACCCCACGCCGTAGGCCAGCGCGCCCATGATGAGGGACTGCTGCATGATGAGACCCACGATGACGTGGTTGGGAGCGCCAATGAGCTTCAGCAGCGCGATGGGGTGGAGCTTGTCGAGCGTGAGCGTGTAGATGATGAGGGCCATGATGATCGCGGCGATCACGGTCAGCAGCACGCGGAAGAGCAGGATCTGCCGGCGAGCCCGGTCCACACTCCCCTTCAGGAGCAGGGCCTCCTGCTGCGCCGCAGTATAGACGGTGACATCGCTCCAGCCCGCGAATGTCCGCAGCACGGCGTCCGGGTCGGCGCCGGGCATGAGCCGCGCGATCACGGCGCTCACTGCCGGCCCCGGGAGCGCGGCGATGGCGCTGGACGGGCCCGAGGCTCGCTCCAGCACGGACGGCTGCGTACGGCCAAAGTCGATCTCGGCCGCGCGGGCGCGCCGGGCCTGCCGCTCCAGCCGGGCCGACTCGCCCGGCTCGTCGAACTGGATTGCCTGAGCATCGCGGCTGGTAAAGCTCGCGATACCGTCACCGCCAGAGGAAACCATCCCGCGGGTCAGCCCGACCACCACGTAGGTCTCCTTGCCCAGGCACAACCTCTCGCCGACTGCCAGTCCCAGCGACTGGTCGGCGATCATCTCGTAGTGGTTCTGGGCGAGCACGCGGCCGGCGACCAGGGGCAGCCCCTGGCCCTTGTCGGTGGGCCAGCCGAGGCCCAGCACGCCCATGCGCAGCGGCTTGCCCCGGTGCTGGCGCTGGATGGTGTGGAACACGAACTCGCGGGCATCGGTTACGCCGGGAACCGCGGCCACGCGATCAACGACGTTGCGCGGCAGGCGCGAGACTTCGGCGAATGGTCCGCGAGTGTCGCGCTGAATGATCCACAGGTCAGCGCCCACGCCCCGCGTCACCACCAGCGCATCATCCACCAGCCCGCGGTAGATGCCGCCCATGCCCATCACGACCATCAGCAGCATCCCCACGCCAATGGTCGTGAGGACGAAGCGACCGAAGCTGTGGCGGATGTCGCGAACGGCGAGGTTCATTCCGCTCTGATCCTTCGACCGTCACGCAGCGGCCCCGACCTCGCCCCCGCCGGGCTGATGACGACCTCGCCAGGCGACAAGCCGCGGGTGACCGCCACGTTCTCGCGCCCCCTCAGGCCCAGCGTGATCTCGCGCCACCTGGCCTTGCCGCCGGCGTCCACCATGACGCCCGTCGCTCCGTCGCGCACCAGCACCAACCCCGCCGGTAGCGTGGTCACATCGGCCCTGCGGGCCACCTGGATGTAGACCTCCGCCCTCTGACCCACGGCCCAGTTCGCGGGCAGCTTATCCACTCGCACGTCCACCACGATCTCGCGCGTCTCGCGATCGACCTCACGCCCGACGCGCGCAACCGTGCCCACGTATTCGACGCTCGGCTCGGAGCGGAACACAACGCGTGCGGACTGATTGCTTGCGAGGCGCGCCAACTCCGTCTCATCCACCCAGGCCGTGATCCACATCTCGCCCGTGGATACTACCTGCAGCATCGACGCCCCGGGCGCGACCACGTCGCCTGGCTCCCGATCCCGGCGGACCACGAGCCCATCGAAGGGCGCTTCGATGCTGGCGTCGTGCAGGCGCGTCCGCTGATACTCCAGCGACCGCTCTGCGACGACGAGGCGCATCTGCCCTTCGACGATCGCCGCGCCCGCAACGGACAACCCGGCTTCGGCGACCGCCAACGCCTCGACCGCCTTGTCGACCTCCTCCTGCGCCGCGACCTTCTTCGCGACCACCTCGACGGTCCGCCCGTGGGTCAGCTTGGCTTGAACCACCATTGCCTCGGCCCGGCGCTGGTCGGCTCGGAGGCGGGCCAGGGCGGCCTGCGCCGCGGCGACCTCCGACTCCGCCATCCCGACCTGTTGTTTGATGTCGCTGTCCTCCAACTGGATCAATAGATCGCCGGCCTTCACCCGATCTCCCTCGTCGGCGGCGATGAGCGTCGTGAGCCCCCCGATCTTCGGCCCGACCATCGCTGAGATGCGCGCTTCCAGCGTGCCCGTCCCCAGGACCTCCGCGGTGATCGTCCCGATCGCTGCCGTGTGTGTGGTGACGACGACCGGCGTGAGCAGAAACCACCATGCCGCCCCGACCAGGACGGAGAGAACCAGCACAGAGCGGACGGCAAGCGAAATTCGTCGCCCATGCCGCTGCCACCATGAACCCGACTCCCTAGGTTGTGCGGCGTCGTTGGTGGGGACAGTAGTGCTCATGCGGGATTCCCTATGGTCATGGCTCGCTACCTTCGGGTCACGGTAGGCCGCCCAACGTCGTTGAATCGCCCTTCCGCAGACGTATCGCCGGCCCGCAGGGCCGTCTCCCTCCCTACCCCTCATCCCTTACAGGGAATACTCCTCGATCTCTTTGACCGAGATATCGCACGCCAGTGCCTTGGCTTGGCGCGCCAGCTCCTCGCGCAGCGTGTCGACACCGATCGGGCTGTCCGCCTCGATCACCATGGCGTAGACCGGCTTGTCCCGCGTACCCACGACCTGGGTGGAGAGATCGGTGACGTTCACCCCCCGGTCGGCGAGGGTCCGGGCGACCGCCGCCACGATCCCCGGATGGTCGGCCCCGAAGACGGTGATCAGACACGGTGTGAGGCCGGCGACGTCGGGGAAGCGCACCTCCTCCGCGGTGAGGCGACGCAGCGAGAAGGTGAGGCCCATCTCGCCAGCGACCTGGCCGAGGTGCCGCTCCAGCTTATCGACGTCCCCAGCAGGGGGGAGACGGACGATGAGCAAGATGGCGAACTCCCCCCGCAACTGGGTCATGGAGGAGTCCTCCAGATTGCAGTCGGCGGCAAACAGGGCCTCGGCGATGCCGGCGACAATCCCCGGACGATCGGGTCCACTCACCGTGAGAAGGGCATAGTCAACGGCCATGGCTGCACCTCGGGGAAGGAGACGTTGCCACACATTATGAACCGATTCCGGCGCTTGCCGAAAACGTTCACGCCTTCAATGCGTGGCCCAACCCCTTCCTCTGGAGATATCGCTTGCGCACCGTGCGGCCGACGATGGCGACGGTGAACCCGGCCATCGCCCCGATAAAGCCGGCGAGCACCGCTTCCCGATAGACGAGGTAACCGACCGCCACCCCGACGGCCGCTACCGCCCACCCCGCGTAGCGCAGGAAACGCGGCATGGCCGCCGCGCGCGATGTCGGCCGGCCAATCTCGCCAGTGACCTGCCCTTGCTCGATGATCCGCGGATACTCGACGGGTTCAATACCGCGCCCATCCAGCACCAACCGCGCGATGCGCTGTGACTTTGGGCTCTTGGTGCCGGAATGGTCGAGGACCATGTCGACGAGCTCGGCATCGGTGAAGGTCTCGAAGGTCGCCTGCAGTCGGGCATCCATGTCGCTCATGTGCACTCTCCGTCTCCAACCTTAGACGCGCGTCCCGATGTCCGCACGTGGCCGTCGAAACAGATCGGCTCGCGGGGCACCCGCGCCGGGTCGAACCCGGCGACCGCGGCCGCGAGCTGGTCCACCACCGGTGCCGCCGGCGCGAGCCCGTCCGGCGCCTGACCGAGGGCCGCGAGAAGCCGGTGCAAGGTGGCCTCACGCACCGGGCTGGACGTCGGGACCGGCCCCGCTCCGCAGCCCTTGCTGAGCTTCTCCCCGGCAGTGGTCACCACCAAGGGGAGGTGCGCGTACCCGGGCGGGGTCGCGCCCAGGCAGCGGTAGAGGTGGATCTGCCGGCCGGTAGACGCGAGCAGATCGACGCCCCGCACCACCTCCGTGACGCCGCTCGCTAGATCGTCGACGACCACCGCGAGCTGGTAGGCGAAGAGACCGTCGGCGCGGCGCACCACGAAGTCGCCGCCGGTCTTCTGGAGATCGTAGCATTGCCCTCCCAGCAGGCGGTCAACGAAGGAGACGGGCCTTGCCGGCACCCTCACCCGGATACTCCGACCGGGCCTTCCCGGCGGCAGGCCGGGGCGGCAGGTACCAGGGTAGACCCCATCGCTGCCCGCGGCCTCCAGGTCGCTCCGGGTGCATCCGCACGGAAACGTGTAGCCGGCCGCCGCCAGCCGATCAAGCGCCGCCTGGTACGCAGCCATCCGTTGGGACTGGTAGACCACGGCACCGTCCCATTGTAGGCCATACGCCTCCAGGGCACGGAGCTGCGCGTCCGCAGCGCCGAGCACCGTTCGCGGCGGGTCCAGGTCGTCGATGCGCACCAACCATCGGCCGCCGGCGGCCCGGGCGAAGAGGTAACTCCCCACGGCCGCCACGAGGGAGCCGACGTGGAGGGAACCCGTCGGTGACGGGGCGAAGCGACCCGTCACAATCACGGCGCCCGTTCCCCGGTGCGATCCACGACAGCGGAGGGAGCTCGCCCGGACCACTGATCGTGGCAACGAAGTCGCGCTACACTGGGTGCATGATTCGTGCGGAACACACCCACCTCGTCCTGACCCTGTTGGGCCTCTTGGCGGTACTGTTGCTGGCCGTCTCCGTCGCCTCCGCGGGGCCTGGCGGCTGGCAGGAGGGGGAAGGGGTACGCTACCGCACGTACCGCACCCCCGCGCCGACATACTACCCGGTCGCCACCACGGTGACAGCGCCGGTCGTGCCACTCGTGCGACTGGGACCCATGGGGGACGTACGCGGTTTGACCCTGTGGCTCAACCCGGGCGACCTCGGCGACTGGGCGTGGTTCGGCGAGCTGCCTCCCCTCGGCCCCGGTGGGCCGTCCGAGCCCAGAAGCGGCGGAAAAGGCAACCCGGAGTAGGGGTAAATCTTCCTTCCGACCCCTCCGATCGGACGGGAGACCGGCACGTCGCCGGGGGGAGGCCGCCCGTGCTGTTCCGCAGAAACCACATCGTCTTGGCCGAGTGCGACCGCTGTGGTCATACCACCACCCTCGCGTACCGACGGGCAGAAGGCTGGCGAGAAGCACCAAGCGGCCGGCAGGTCCATTGCCCGCGCTGCGCCCGTCGCGGCCGGCTGCGCGACCCCGAGCGATCCCGCCGGGGCCGTTAGCCCGGCTCGTCGCATAAGCGATCGCGGCGAGGCCGCGCACACTCCTCTAGCCTAGCCGGCTTGCGCGTCCGAGCCCGCAGGCGTGGCGAACGCCAATCGCGGACGGAAAAAAACCCCGCGGAAAATCTTCCGCGGGGTCAAAGAGATTGATCTCTTTATCGGTTGAAGCCCTTGCCACCTGCCTTGGAGAAAACTCTTTACGTAGCGGCAGCCTCTCATTTTGAGGCTTTCTTGCTACCTGACTCGCTCCGGCGGTTGCCCCGCGACCCAGTCGGGTGCGAGCGGCTCAAAGGCTCCTCCCACTCATGTCCTTTCGCAGATCGGCTCTACCGGCTACCTCCTTTCCTCGGGATACGGAGGGTCCTTGGTCCAGAACTCTCCTTTCCCCACCATAGCAGAAGAGTCGGTTCCGCGCCGGAAACCGTGGTACACGGCCCCAGCCCGCATTCTCACGCGGGTCTCGCAACGATGCGGCTAGCCGCGGCCGCACCAACGGCGGTGTGAGAAGTGCAGACTGGCAAGCCGCCGAGGGGACGGCTATTCCTTGATCTCGATCCGTGCCTTCGCCTTTAGCCGGTCGCTCATTTGCATCAGCTCGCTGCGTAATCGCTCCTGCATCATGCGTTGGGCGAGACGATCCTTGATCTCCTCGAAGGTCGGGGCCTTGCCCCCCTGGATCTCCGTGACCTGAATGATGTGCCAGCCGAACTGGGTCTGGACCGGCTGTGACACCTCGCCCTCCGTGAGGGCGAATGCCGCCTCCTCGAACGCCGGTACCATCCGCCCCTTGCCGAAGACGCCGAGATCACCGCCCTGCGCGGCACTCGGCCCGGTGGAGACCGCCTTGGCGACAGCCGCGAAGTCCTCGCCCCCGTCCACAATCCGCTTACGCGCCGCCTTCGCCTCCTCCTCGGCCTGCACCAGGACGTGGCGGGCATGGATCTTCGGCGGGGGGGTCAACTCCGACACCCGCGCGTCGTATTCCTTGCGCACCTCTTCGTCGGAGGGTCGCTGGGGCTCGCCGACGTGTTTACGCACGTAGAGGGTGCTAAGCAGCCGCTCCTCCGCCTCGGCCAATCCCTTCTTGTATTCGTCGGAGCGGTCGATCCCCTCGCGGCGCGCCTCTTCCGCCATCAGGTAGCCCAGCGCCATCTGCTCCAAGAGCTGTTTGCGCTGGGCCGGACTGTCGATCTGCGCCCGTACCTGCGGCGGAAGGCTGGCCAGCTTGCTCTCGACGTCGCTCTCGGTGATCGGGTGGTCGTTGACCGTAGCGAGCACGCGATCCTCGGCGATGGCGCGGGGAGCGAAACCGGTGACCACGCCAGCGAGGGCCACGCCGAAGAGGAAACCGTGGGTACGCATTGGGAATGCCTTTCGTAGCAGGGTCAACACGTGCAACGAGCCGCCGTCCGGGTAGTCTCGGGGGGAACGTCGCGAAGGGGGGGAGCTTGCCGGAGAGCCCCATTGGGTCGCAAGCGGCCGTTCCTCGCGTGTCACGCCCGAGGTCCCCGACGGCTCCACCGGTGCGCCGCTCGCGGCGCCCGGAAGGCGTTTCGCCGGAGGCTCTTGAGCGCGTCCTCGGGCGCACCGAAGAGCCCTCAGGGACGGGGGCCCCGGAGCGCTGGTCATGGCCGCACTTTGTTTCCTCGTACTTCTACTGCTGCCAGAGAGCGCCTCTGCGTGGGGCCCGGCAAGCCACGTCTATTTCGCCAGCCAGGCCCTCGACACCCTCGCGGCCCTCGGCATTCCGCTGGCGGAGGTCCTCGTCCGCTTTCGCACGAGCTACCTGTTCGGGAGCGTCGCCGCCGACATGACGATCGGCAAATCCTTTGCCCGCGAGGAGATGCACTGCCACAACTGGTCGGTCGCCTTTGGCCTGCTCGACGCCGCCGAAGACGACGCCCAGCACGCGTTCATGTGGGGGTACCTTTGCCATCTGGCCGCGGACACAGTGGCCCACAACTACTTCGTGCCGCACCACCTGGTGGCCCATGCCGACAAACGGGCCATGGCCCACGCCTACTGGGAGATTCGCGCCGATGTCCTCATTCCCGAGCCATACTGGCAGCGGCTCGCGGAACTTCGCGCGGGCGACCATCGACCCAGTGAGCGGCTCATGGCCGACGGCCTCGTCCCCACCCTCTTCTCTCACGCGGTCAACCGCCACCTCTTCCACGGCATGATGCGCGTGGTCTGCCGGCGCCGGTGGCGTCGCGCCATAAACCGGGTGGCGGCGCACAACCGGTGGCCCATCACGCCGATGGTCCTCCACCCCTACCAACGAGCGGCGCTCACCCACACGGTGGAGCTGCTCCGCCGCGGTCGTGGCGCCCGCTGCGTGCAGGAGCTCGACCCCACGGGCCACGCCGCATTGGCGCGGGCCGAAGAGGCCTGCAGGAGCCGACGCCGCAAACAACCAGGGGCCGATTTCGCCGCCTACGTCCCCGGTCATCTGCCCCTTTCCGGAGTCGCCCCTGGTGGTGATGCGACCCATGGTTATCGCCCCGCCTCCCACGGCAGCCCGCGGCGGTGCCACGCCATGGAACCTCCGAGTACATTGACCGCGGCGTGGTAGCCGCGCTCCCGTAAGGCACGCGCTGCCGGCACGGAACGGTTCCCGGACTGGCAGATGACCAGGACCTCCTGGTCGGGGGAGGCCAGCGTGCCCACCTGGGCGAAGAAGTCGGGATTCATCCGGCCGCTCCCGTCGACCCACGGCACCAGGTGGGCACCGACAGCGTGACCGACCTGGTACTCTCCGACGGTCCGCACGTCTAGCAATACTCCCCCCGCCTCCTGCCGCGCCAGCGCCTCCCGGACGTCGATGTCGTCGGCCGCCGAGACCTGGCTGCCGGAACAGGCGGCGATCAGCGCGACAAGCACCGCGAAAAGCAGGGAGGAACGAAGAGAGAGTGGCAAAACGCGCATCGCACGCCTCACGAAAGATGAGTAGGACGGAAGTCTTACCCATAGAACCGCGTGTGGGCGATCGGATTCAGGGTCCAGTGGCCGGGGATCCGGTGCGGGGGGCGAGTCCCCACCACGAGCGAGGGCGTTCATGGCGACGTGGCCCCTATCCGGGGCAGTAGTATCCCACCCGCCGATCCGGGCTATACTCGCGATCCCGTGCCTCCCGGCCTGGTCAGGCACCGCGGCGGGGCCCTGTGAACCGGGCCAGGTCCTGACGGAAGCAGCCCTAAGCGGATCGCCTCGGGTGCGGTCGCCTGGCCAGACCGGACGGCACGGGAGATATCCGAGGAACCGGGGACGCGGGATCACGCCAAATGCAGACCGACGAGCGAGGTCAATGGTCAACGGAGGCGGCCCACAAGCGCCCTCGCTCGCGGCCCAGCGACCATCCCTCCCTAGCCCGCACGCGCTAACCCTCACGATCCGAAGAGCTACCGCTTGGACCACCAGGTCACCGCTCGCAAGTTCCGGCCCCAGACCTTCGACGAGCTCGTCGGCCAGGTGACGATCGCTCGCACCCTGCGCAACGCCCTGCGCAGTGGACGGCTCGCCCACGGGTTCCTGTTCTCCGGCCCGCGCGGCGTCGGCAAGACTACCACCGCCCGGCTCCTGGCCAAGGGGCTCAACTGCCTCGCGCCCGAAGACGGCCAGCCGTGCAACGCCTGCGACAATTGCCGCCAGGTGGCGGAAGGACGGTTCGTCGACGTGATCGAGATCGACGGCGCCAGCAACAACGGCGTGGAGCACATCCGCAGCCTGCGGGAGCAGGTCCAATATCTCCCGGCGGTCGGGCAGTACAAGGTCTACCTGATCGACGAGGTCCACATGCTCTCCGGGCCGGCCTTCAACGCCCTGTTGAAGACCCTGGAGGAGCCGCCGCCGCACGTGGTCTTCATCTTCGCCACCACCGAGCTGCACAAGGTGCCGGCGACCATCGTCTCCCGCTGCCAGCGCTACGAGTTCCAGCGCATCCGCGAGCACGAGATGGTCGCCCAGCTCCAGCGGGTGGCCAAGGTCTATGGGATGACCGCGGAGGAGGAGGCCCTGTGGGAGATCGCCGTGGCCGCCGACGGCTCGATGCGTGACGCCCAGAGCCTGTTCGATCAGGCGAGCGCCTTCGGCGACCTCACGGTGGCGACGGTGCAGGAGGTCCTTGGCCTGGTCGACCGTGGGGTGCTCACGGAGACCGTGGCCAAGGTCGCCGCCCGGGACGGCGCCGGCCTCCTCGCCCTGGTCGACGCCCTCACTCGCAGCGGCCACATGCTGGACATCTTCGTGCGCGGCCTGGCGGAGCAATTCCGCCACCTCCTGATCCTGCGCACCATGGAGGATGCAGGAGAGCTGGTACCACTATCCGACGCCCAGCGCGACGCCCTGATGGAGGCGGGCGCGCCGCTCACCGGGGACCAGATCGAGCGCGCCCTCGGCCTGCTCCTGGAAACCGGTCGCGACCTGCGCACCAGCCCCCTGCCGCGCTTCGCCGTCGAGGTCGGGCTGCTCCGCCTCCTGCGCCTCGAACCGGTGGTCGCCATCGAGGAGCTACTGGCGCGGCTGGACGGCGAGACCACCACCCCACCCCCGGAGCCAATCACCACCGGCGGCCGCTCCACCGTGACGGAGACACCACCGCGTCGCGTCGCCGCGGTCTCCGCACCCCCCACGCCCTCTCCGGCAGCCCGGCGCCCGGACGCACCGCCGCCCTCGCGTGCATCCACGCCACCCGCTAGCGAGCCCCCGGCTCCGCCCGATGGCCACCGTGCCGCCCCCGCGCAACCGACCGACCCACCCCTCTCCTGGCCGGCGCTCGTCGACGCCGTCCGGCAGCGGCGCCCCGCCCTGGCCGCCTGCCTGGAGCACGGCCACCTGGTGCGCTGCGACCAACAGCAGGTGGAGGTCGCCTTTGCTGCAGGGAGCTTCTACGTCGCCCAGGTCGAGGAGGAGCACGCCCTGGTGGAGGAGGAGATCCGTCGCGTGGCGGGTCCCACCGTCACCTTTGTCCTGCACCAAGGGGACGTGGCCGGGAGCCGACCGTCCGTGGTGGAGGAGCACGCCGCGAGCCGGGAACAGGCGCGCCGCCAGCTCGTCGAGGAAAACCCGCGGGTCACCACCGCGATCGAGACCTTCGAAGGCGATGTCGTAGACGTCCACCTCGGCAGCGACCACTAGCCCACGGACGACCACGGCGATCGACTTTCAAACACGCGATCGGCGAGACCAAGCCACTTCCTCTACCTGGCGAACCCCTCGAAATCAGGGGACCCGAAACGGCCCCGTCCAAGTGGAATCGCGAATGCACGATAGGAAGAGGACACGAAGAGGATCTCCCAAATCGCTTCGTGTTTTCCTGTTTTCGTGGTTTCGTGTTCCTGTTGTGCCCGTCGGTGGATCGAACGCAGGCCAACCGGACAGGCATCTTTTCATGGCGTTAGGAGCAATCGATGTTTGACGGTAAAGAGGGGCTCGGTGGCCTGCTGCGCCAGGCCCAGGAGCTGCAGGGTCGGCTCAAGGAGGTGCAGGAGCAGGCGGCCCGTGAACGGGTTACGGGCACCAGCGGCGGAGGCCTCGTGAAGGTGACCGCCACCGGCGGTCAGGAGATCGTCAAGGTCGAGATGGATCCCGGCGTGATCGACCCCGGCGACCCGGAGCTCCTCGGCGACCTCGTCGCCGCGGCCTGCAACGATGCCCTGCGCCGCGCCCGCGACCTGCTGCAACAGCGCATGAGCGCGGTGACCGGGGGCATCGATCCCACTCAGCTCTTCGGCGGCTGAGGCGCGCTGCGCGCGCTAAGGATGAGGGGTGTGGGATGGGGAGAAGGACGGCCCTGCGGGCCGGATAAGATGCCGCCTATTTTCCGCCTACGAATAAATCCTAGCCGGCCGCAGGCCGGCACCATCCCTAGCCCCTAACCCCTGGCGAGCGCAGCGAGCCATGAAAACCGACCACCCGATCGAGGTCGCCGTGCGGGCGCTCTCGCGACTCCCGGGCATCGGCCGGCGCACGGCGAGCCGCCTCGTCTTTCACCTCCTGAACCAGCCGCGAGAAGAGGTCACGGCCCTGACTCGCGCCCTCGCCGACCTGAAGGAACAACTACAGTTCTGCCACCGCTGCGAGGGGCTGGCGGAGGCCGACCTGTGCGACATCTGTGCCGATCCGGCGCGGGATGTGGGCGTGATTTGCGTGGTGGAGCAACCCCGCGACGTCTTCGTGATCGAACAGACCGGCGCCTACCACGGCCAGTACCACTGTCTGCACGGCGTCCTGTCCCCGATTCACGGCGTAGGGCCACAGGAGCTGCGCATCGACTCCCTTCTGTGGCGCATCGAAACGGGCGGAGTACACGAGTTGATCGTGGCGACCAATCCCACCCACGAGGGGGAGGCGACCGGCGCTTATCTGGCGCAGCTCCTCGCAGGCCGAGGAGTGCAGGTCACCCGCCTCGCGCGCGGCATCCCGGTGGGCGGCGACCTCGAGTACATCGACGGACTGACCCTCTCCCGCGCCCTCGAGGGGCGTGCCCCCTTGGCCTGACAGTGGAGACGCGGAGGGCCGACGCGTCTGCCCTGATGCGGCGCGGCGGGGAGGCACGCGCGGGTGGCTACGCTTGTCGATTCTCCTATGTTAGAAAGCCTCGCTTGCGTAGCGTTGGACGCGTGTCGGCGTAGGGGCCGCCACTTGTCGTGACCCTTTCTTCACGAGGACCGCTTGATGGCATCCGCAGAGCAGAAATTTCCGTATCCAGGCATCCCCGGCACCGCCGACGGCACCGCTGCCGTGGTCCACGTGGAGGTCCGCGCCACCGATGCGGCGGCGGCCTACCCGATCACCTCCTCCACCCAGATGGGCATGGGCTATCAGGCCCACCACGCCAACGGGTACAAGAACGTCTTCGGCCGGCCCATCGGCTGGATGGAGCTGGAGAGCGAACACTCCTCCATGTCCTCCTGCGAGGGCTACGCCATGGCCGGTGGGCGGGTGTCCAACTTCACCAGCGGCCAGGGCCTGGTGCTGATGAAGGAGGTTCTTTTCACCTGCTCCGGCAAGCGGCTCCCCATCGTCCTCAACGTCGCCGCCCGGGCCCTGACCTCGCAGTCCCTCAACGTCCACGCCGGCCACGACGACGTCATGGCGGTGACCGACGTGGGGTGGGGTATGCTGTTCGCCAAGAACGTCCAAGACGTCGGCGACCTCTCCTTGATCGCGCGCCGCGCCGCCGAGGCGTCGCGTACGCCGTTCATGAACGTCCAGGACGGCTTCCTCACCAGCCACACCATCGAGAACTGCCTCTTTCAAGAGGATGATCTCATCCGCGGGTACCTCGGGGACTCCACCGACAAGATCCTGAAGCTCTTCGACCCCGATGCCCCCCTTCAGGTCGGCGTGGTGCAAAACCAAGACAGCTACATGACCGGCAAGATCGCGCAACGGGTCTTTTACGACCAGGTTCCGCGCCACCTGCAAGAGGCGATGGATGAGTACTACCGCCTCACCGGCCGGCGCTACGCCTTCATCGAGACCCACGGCATGGAGGACGCGGAGTACGCCATCGTCGCCATGGGCTCGACCGCCGAGACGGCCATCGCCTCGCTCGACCACATTCGCTCCCTCGGCTACAAGGTCGGCGTCGTCGGCGTCACCTGCTACCGCCCCTTCCCGCAGGTACAGATCGTCGAGGCGTTGCAGAACGTCAAGGCGTTCTCCGTCATCGAACGCCTCGACGTACCGCTCAACGTCGACAACCCGCTCACCACCGACATCGAGGCGAGCTTCGCCAAGGCGATGATGGGGCTCGACGGTTTCCCGACCATCTCCCGCATCCCCAAGTGCTACACCGGTTCCGCCGGGCTGGGCTCGCGCGACATCACCGCCGGCCACATGGTCTCGGTGGTGAAGAACATGGCGGGCGACGGCGAGGACAAGCGCTACTTCACCCTTGGCATCGACCACGCGGCGGCCCTGCCGGTCTCGGAGGAGCCCGACGTGCGGCCGGCCGGCTCGTTCTCCATCCGCGGCCACTCGGTGGGGGGCTACGGGTCGGTCACGACCAACAAGGTCATCGCCACCATGCTCGGTGACATCTTCGGCTTCCCGGTCCAGGCCGCGCCCAAGTACGGCTCGGAGAAGAAGGGGCTGCCCACCAACACCTATCTGACCACCACCAAGGGCGGCAAGATCCTCACCCACAGCGAGCTCCAGCAGGTTGAGTTCGTGCCGCTCATGGACCCCACCACCTGGAACATGGGTAATCCGTGCGTCGGCCTCCAGGACGGCGGGGCGATCTTCCAGCACACCGACGTGGAGGATCCCCAGGGGCTGTGGAAGAGCCTACCGGTGTGGGCCAAGTACTTCATGGTGGAGCACAACATCCGCTTCTTCGGGGTCGACACGATCCGCATCGCCCGCGAATCGTGCAAGTCGGACGACTCCCTGATCCAGCGCTTCCAGGGCGTCGTGCTCCTCGGGGTCTTCTTGAAGGTTACCCCCTTCCAGAAAGAGGCCGCGATGTCCGACGAAGACCTGTTCGAGAAGGTCGAGGGCCCGCTGCGAAAATACTTCGGCAAGAAGGGCGACGCGGTGGTGCAGGACAACCTGAACGCGGTGCGCAAGGGCTACCAGCAGGTCTTCGAGGTGCCGCGCGCCATCATGGAGGCCACCTCGGCCGATGTGCTTGCCAAGGGCAAGGAGGAGTGGGACGCCAAGGGCAAGGATGTGAATGCCTTCTTCATCTAGGAAATCGCGCCAACTCCCGACGGAGCCACTTTCAAACCAACGACCATGATTCGGTACAAGGGGCTAGAGACCGGGGGCCAGGGACCAGGGATGGGAAAAGCTCTTCCCATCCTCCCCCTGACCCCTGGCCCCCGGCCCCTAACCCCTGCGAGCAAAGCGAGCCCCCCATGAGTATCCCCGACATCAAACGGAACGACTGGTACGACTACACCCGCGCTGAAGAGGTCATCGAGGCGTATAACCGTGGCGGCGGCTCGGCCCTGCCGGCGGACAAGTTTGTCGCCCAGTCCGTCGTACCGGCGGGCACCGGCGCCTACCGCGACTTCTCGTACATCGCCCCGGAGGTCCCGGAGCTCACCGCGGAGAACTGCGTCGCCTGTATGGAGTGCGTCCAGAACTGCCCCGACACCGCGATCCTCGGCAAGGTGGTGCGGCCAGAGGACCTGGAGAAGGCGTTGGCGGCAATTGCGGACGAGGATCAGCGGGCACTCGCTCGCGCCCAGTTCGTCCAGACCACCAAGTTCTTCAAGACCTATCAGAAGAAGCACGACAAGGACCCGGCCGCCGCGCCGGGCGCCGAGTTCGGCATCTTCATCGACCCCACCAAGTGCAAGGGGTGCGGCGAGTGCGTCGAGGTGTGCGGCGACCACGGCGCCCTGAAGATGATCAAGAAGACCCCGGACAACCTGCCGGACTTCTTCGCCCTGTGGAAGCTGCACAACGACCTACCGGCGACCCCGAAGGAGTACATCAGCGAGAAGATCAGCGTCGACCTGATGCTCAAGCCGAGCAGCCTGCAATATGTGGGCGGCGCGGGCTCCTGCATGGGGTGCGGCGAGGCCTCGGTCATCCGCCAGATCCAGGCGATCACCAACGAGTACCACGGCAACAACTACGGCATCATCGCCGCCACCGGCTGCTCCACGGTCTACGGCTCCACCTATCCGTACAACCCCTTCATGGTGCCGTGGTCCAACTCCCTGTTCGAGAACGCTGCCACCTTCGCCATGGGCGTCCGGCGCTACTGGGACGACATGGGGCTCACCGACCGCGGCCTGTGGGCCATGGGCGGGGACGGCGGCATGCTCGACATCGGCTTCCAGGCCCTGTCCCGCCTGCTGTGCTCGGGGATGAACGTCAAGGTGTTCATCATGGACACCCAGGTCTACTCCAACACCGGCGGCCAGACCTCCTGCGCAAGCTACATGGGCCAGGAGGCCAAGATGAGCGTCCACGGCAAGACCGTTCCCGGCAAGCCCGAGCGACGCAAGGAGGCGGCCCAGATCTGCATGATGCACCCCAACACCTACGTGGCGCAGACCATCGGCCCCATGACCACCCACTTCTACAAGTCCCTGCGCGGCGCCCTCGAATACCAGGGGCCGGCGGTGATCATGGCCTACACCACCTGCCAGCCGGAGCACGGCGTGGCCGACGACTTGGCCGCCCACCAGGCACGCCTGGCCGTGGAGACCCGTGCCTTCCCGATCCTGATCTACGACCCCTCCAAGGGTCGCACCATCAAGGAACGCCTCTCCCTCCAGGGCAACCCGTCCGTGAACCGTAACTGGCACACCAAGGAGCTCAAGGACGGCAGCGTCGAGGTCCACGACTTCTGCACCTTCGCCCGCAGCGAGGGCCGTTTCGCCAAGCACTTCGCCAAGGACGGCAGCCCGTCTGCGATGATCCTCGCCAGCCAGCAGGAGCGGCTGGAAAACTGGTGGCAGCTCCAGGAGCTGGCCGGGGTGGTCAACAAGGACCTAGAGGAGGAGGGCGCGTAAGCGTCTCCATCTGCAGGGACCTCAGGGGCAGGCCCGACGGCCTGCCCCTTTTTTTCTCCCATGGCGATCGCAATGGAACTCCTCGATCTGGTGGCCGCGGACCTCGTGCGGGAGCGTGAGCTTACCCCGCCGGTCATCGCCCACATCACCGCCGACTACAACTTCTCGGACGACCAGCTCCACCGCTTCTTCGCGGTGCGACTGCCGTCGCTCGAAGAGTACGAGGTCGAGCTCACCTTTTCCCGCCTCTTCACTCCGGACCACACCGCCCAGGTGCGCGCCGGCGCCCTGATCGATGCTGCCGGGCTGTCCTGTGAGGAGGAGACGGCCCTCGTCGAGGCCCTCGACACCCGCCGCCTCACCTGCGTGCTACGGGAGGGCGCGCGCCAGTTTCCCTTGCCGGTGGGACGGGTCCTGGTCGAACGCTACGTCCGGCTACTCAACCTGCGTGTGCCTCTGGCTGCGGAGGCGAGCCGGCTCATCGACGAGATCGTCCCCGAGATCGATCGCGAGACTGCGCGCTTCTGGTGCCGGCAGCCCCAGTGGCAAGGGGAGGAACGCATCCGCCTGCTCGGCGACTGGCTCGCGGCCTGCGAGCGGTGCGGCAGCTTCACCCTCGACAAGCTCGCCTACCTCACCGGCCTGGTGAAGACCTACCGTCCCCACGACGCCGCCGACCTCGACCGCCAGCTCACCAACCTCACCGACGCCCTCGACAACATGGAAATCTCCCCGTTCTTCAACGACGAGCTGGAAGAGATCCACGGCGCCCAGCATGAGGCCTCCGAGTACGCCGCCGCCCGCCGCGCCGACCTCGCCCGCGAGAAGGCCCTCACCGCCGCCCTGCGCGACGATCTCGCGGCGATGCAGGAGGCGGCCGACTAGGCCGCGGGAGCGCCGCACTGGCGCCCGCCTTGACCCTCCCCGCGGCCCGGTGCTACAAGCCCTCCCCCGACCCAGACGACTATTCCCCGATAGCTCAGTCGGTAGAGCAGCGGACTGTTAATCCGCTTGTCGCTGGTTCGAGTCCAGCTCGGGGAGCCAATATCGCCCCCGGCCTCGGGCCGGGGCAGCGACCGAGGGACCTCGACGGCGAGACCCCTCATATGGGTTTCGAGGAGCCAGCGGTCGGCACGGGCGTCCCGTTGGGGAGGGACCACTGCAGCAGACCCGGAGCGCCGCACGGCGTGCCGGGCCTGGTCGCCTCGACGGCGTCCAGACGCGGCCGGGTCCTCGGCACCATTGCACGGCAACGAGTCGCGGATGACGGCCCGGCTCTCGACCCACACGCAGACCTCCACCAGGCGCGCCGCATCTGCCAGGCGATCTGTTGACCGCGCTGGCGTCGGATTAAGCTATCGCAATGTCCGGACCCAACCGTGGTGGAGACCCCACCGATCCGATATCGCGGCTGGCGGCGGTGGTCGACCACGTCGCCCACCTCCTGCCGGCACAGGGGCCGATCCGGGTCTTTATCCACCACAACACCCTCCACGCCTTCGAGGACCGGCCCTTCGAAACCGCGGTGGTCGAGGCCGGTCGCAAGCTCGGCTGTGAGCCGTTTCTCTCCGAGGATCGCTACCGCGCAGAGCTCGCTCGGGGTCGGATCGCCGAGGGCGACGTCGACGCAGTGTTGGCGGCCGATCTGGCGGAGTTGGCGGACAAGCCGATCGCGGCGCGGGTAACCCGCCGCGATCTGCGCCGGCGGATCCTCATTCACGGGATTCCGGAGGCGTGGGGGATCCCGTTGACGTGGATCCTGGACGAGACCCCGGTCCTCGCCCGCTTTCGCAGCGATCTGCCGCGCGACGTCCGCGAGACCTTCCTGCCCGGGGCGGGCCCCCCACTTACCAACCGTGACGAAGAGGCGCACCGGGTAGGGACGCTGTGGCAGGCATGCCTCGTGGCCATCGCGCGCTCGGAACCGATCCCTGCGGGGCGGTCCACCGTGCTCCACCGCCACCGCGACCTGCTGCTCACCGTATGCGGTGTGGATCCGGACGACTGGATCCATCCTGTATTGATCCGCTTCGTGAGCGCCTACCTCGATCAGGGTCTCGCCCATTCCCCCATGCCGCACCGGGAACACGGCATGTACCGCTGCTTCACCGATACCTATGGCGGGTGGCTGGTGTGCGGCTGCGCAACCTGGACGACCGACCTGCCCCGGGCCATCGCCGACGATCGCGCCCGTGACCGGGACGGCCTCGCCTCCCTTCTCCACTCGCTCGGCGAGCTCGGTCTCCCGGCGGAGGAATGGCAGGAGTTTCTCGCCCAGGAGACGCTCGCCCTGCGGGGCTGGGCGGGCATGGTGCACCAGATCGAGAGCCGGCCCGACCGGGTCCCCACCTTCGCCGTGCCGGCGCGATTGACCGACTTCCTCGCGGTGCGGCTGCTCCTCACGCGGGCGGCGGTGGCGCACACCGCACGCCACCACGCGCGCATCGCCGGACCCCTCGCGGACCTCCGCACGCGGCTGGCGGCCTTGCTTCCCGCCACCTCCCCGCCGACGCACGTCGACCGCGCCTGGCCCCTCTTTCATGCGGCCCAGCTCTGCGGGCTGGATGCGGCGGAGGTCGCCGCGCTCCCGGACGGGGAGGTGGCGGCCCTGGAGCGGGAGCTGGTGGAGTTCGACGCCGTCGCGCGTCGCCGCCTCCTCCACCTGGCATACGAGCGCCACCTCCGCCACCGGTTCTACGATGCCCTGGTCGGGCAACGAACCGCCCCGCCGCCCTCCACTCCGGCCTTCCAGGCCATCTTCTGCATCGACGAACGGGAGGAGTCGTTCCGCCGCCACCTGGAGGAGGTGCAGCCCGCGGTCGAGACCTTCGGCGCGGCGGGCTTCTTCGGCGTCGCCATGTACTTCCGTGGCTCCAGGGAGGCGCACCCGAGCCCACTGTGCCCGGTCGCGATCCAGCCGGAGCACTACATCGCCGAGGCGTCGCTGGATGGGTCCGGGGAGCCCCCGTCCTGGCGTCGTCTGCGCCACCGGGCGGCGGGGCTCGTCAACAAGAACATCCACATCGGCAGCCGGACCTTCATGCGCGGCACCTTCATCATGGCGACAATCGGCGTGCTGTGGGTCATCCCCCTCGTGCTGCGCGTCCTCTTTCCGGGGCTCAGACAGCGCCTCGCCCGCATCGATTCGCCGTTCGCCCCCCGCATACCGACGCGCCTGCGTCTGGATCGCGACGACGCGCCCCCTCCGATCGGGCGCTACGCCGGATTCACGGTGGAGGAGATGGTGGAGATCGTGCGCCGCGAGCTCGTCGCCATCGGCATCGTCGACCGGTTCGCCCCCCTCGTGTTCGTCGTCGGCCACGGCTCCACCAGCCTGAATAACCCGCACGAGTCGGCCCACGACTGTGGCGCATGCGGCGGCGGGCGGGGCGGCGCCAACGCCCGCGCCTTCGCCCAGATGGCGAACGATCCCCGGGTGCGCGCACAGCTCGCCGAGCATGGCGTCGCGATCCCCGCGGATACCTGGTTCGTCGGGGCGCAACGCAACACCGCGAACAACGACGTCGTGTTCTACGATGTCGACCTCGTGCCGGAAGCCCTGCGTCCGCGGCTCGCCCAGGCCACTACGGCCTTCGAGGACGCGCGGACCCGCGAGGCCCATGAGCGCTGCCGCCGCTTCGGGAAGGTGCCGATCCGCCTGTCCCGGCGGGCGGCCTTGCTGCGCGTCCAGGCCCGTGCCGCCGACCTCGCCCAGCCGCGCCCGGAATACGGTCACGCCAGCAACGCCTTCTGCGTGGTCGGCCGGCGCGCGCGGACCCGCGGCCTATTCCTCGATCGCCGCGCCTTTCTGGTGTCGTACGACCCGTCGCGGGATCCCGATGGCGAGGTCCTGGCCCCGCTGCTCGCGGCCATCGTCCCGGTGGTGGCGGGGATCAATCTCGAATACTACTTTGGCTACGTCGACCCCACCGGCTACGGCTGCGGCACGAAGCTCCCGCACAACGTGACCTGCCTCCTGGGGGTCATGGACGGGGCGCAGAGCGACCTGCGCACCGGCCTGCCGTGGCAGATGCTCGAGATCCACGAGCCCGTGCGGCTGGCGCTGGTGGTGGAGGCGCCGCGCGACGTCCTGGCGCGCATCCTGCGGGACGATGCCGCGTTCCGCCGCCTAGTGGAGAATCGCTGGTTCGCCCTGGCGTGTCTGGACCCCGACTCGAACGAGCTGCTGGAGGTGGACGGCGACGGGTTCCACCCCTACGCGTCGGACCACCCGTTGCGGGTCGCGCGCGGCGACTCGGCGTCGTTCTACCAGGGCAAGCGCGGCCATCTGCCGTTTGCGCGCGTCGCGCCGGTGGTGACGAAGGTGGTGGGCGCGTGACCGGCGGCACCTCCCTGCTCCACGGCGCCGTACTGGTCATGTTCCTCGCCCCGGCATCGCTCCTCGGGTTGCTGGCGATCCCTTCCCTCCTGCGCCGGCCGCCGCAAGAGCGCGTGGTGGCCTCGGCGACGCGGATCGCAATGGTCGTCGCCTTCGCCGCGGCGCTCCTCGCCCTGGCCACCTATCTCGCGGCCGGCACAGGGCCGCAGGTCCTCTCGTACGGGGCCTGGTTTTCCCTCGGCACGGGCCGCTTTGCCTTCGACTTCCTCGTGGACGGCCGCTCTCTCGGCTTCGCCGTCCTGTCCACGGGGATCTGTGGGGTGGTAGCCGCCTTCTCCCGCCGTTACCTGCACCTGGAGGCCGGCTTCAATCGCTACTTCGTCCAGTTCGCCATGTTCGTCCTGGGGATCACCCTGGTGGCCCTCGCCGGGAGCATCGAGGTCCTGTTCGCCGGCTGGGAGCTCATCGGCCTCAGCTCCGCCCTCCTCGTGGGCTTCTTTCATGAACGCCGGGCCCCGGTGGTCAACGCCCTGCGGGTGTTCGCCGTGTACCGAGTGAGCGACGCCGCGATGCTCGGGGCCGCGGTGCTCCTCCACCACTGGGCCGGGAGCGGCAGCCTGTCATTGCTGTTTTCCGGTCAGGGCCAGGCCGAGCTCGCCCTGCACGGCAACCAAGCCGTCGCGATCGCGCTGCTGCTGCTCGGCGCGGTGGCGGGCAAGAGCGCCCTGCTCCCGTTCTCCGGCTGGCTCCCCCGTGCCATGGAGGGACCCACGCCGTCGAGCGCCGTCTACTACGGCGCGCTGTCCATCCACGCCGGGTGCCTGCTGCTCCTCCGAGCCGAGCCGCTCCTCGCGCAGTCGCCGGCCGCCCGGGTGGTGGCGGCCCTGCTGGGCGCGGCCACCGCCCTGTACGCGACCCTCACCGCGCGGGTGCAGAGCGACGTGAAGTCGGCCCTCGCCTACGCCTCCCTGACCCAGGTGGGCATCATCATCGTCGAGATCGCCCTCGGCCTGACGGGCGTCGCCTTCATCCACATGCTCGGCCACGCCTGCTTCCGGGTCTTGCAATTCCTCAGCGCGCCGAACGTCCTGCACGACCTCCACGAGCTGGAGAACCTCGTCGGCGGGCATATCGGCCAGGGGAGCCATGGTGCTCTGGCGGCGCGCCCCTCCCGCCGCGCTGGCACGCTCTATCTGGTGGCCCTCGAACGCGGGTTCGTCGATGCGCTGATCGATCGCGCCATCGTCGCCCCGTTCTACGGCCTGGTCGGACGCCTCGATCGGCTCGACCGCTGGCTATCCGGGGGCGGCGGGGCTGACGGCCCGGATAGCGACAGCGAGGGCACACCGTGACGCCAGTCTCCCTCTGGCTGACCGGACTGGCCGCGGCGCCCCTTGGGGCGGTCGTCGGGGTGGCTCTCGACCTGGAGGCGGAGCGGCTGCGGCGCCTCGCCGTCCTCTGCGCCGGCGCGATGTTCGCGATCGCCGCCACCTTGTTCGTGGTACCGGAGCTCCACTCCTTTCAGATCCCGTGGCCGGGCGCGGCGCATGCCTTTCTGGGCCAGAGCATGCTGCGCAGCGACGCCTTCTCGTCGGCGTTGATCCCCCTCCCGGCCGCCCTGTGGCTCCTGACCGTGGCGGTGACGCCCCGCTCGCGCCTCGACCGCGCCGGCCTGCCCCGGACCGCCCTCTCGACCCTGGCGACGACCCTGGCGTTCCTTACCGAGAGCCCGGCCCTGCTGATGTTGTTCTGGACCGCCTCGGTGGCCATGTTCCTGGCGGCCCTCTCCCCGCCCGATGCCCGCCGCGGGCAGCGGGTCGCCGCCGCCTACCTGGCGGTCGCGACGGTGCTCCTCGGGGTGGGCATCGCCCTCGTCACGACCGCCGCCACCCCGGGGAGCCGCGCCGAGCAACTCGGACTGTGGCTCATCATCACGGCCGCGTTGATCCGCAAGGGGATCTTTCCATTCCACGCGTGGATCCCGGAGGTCTTCGACCGCGGCCGGCTCGGTCCGGCGATCCTGTTCAGCGCGCCGCAGATGGGATCGTACGTGGTGGCGGTGCTCGTCGTGCCGCGGGCGAGCCCGGAGACGTTGCGGGTGGTGGCGATCCTGGCCCTGGTGACCGCGGTGTACGGCGCGGCCCTCACCCTCTTCCAGCGCGACGCCCGCCGGGCGTGCGGATACCTCTTCGTGAGCCAGTCGGCCCTGGTCCTCGCGGGGCTGGACTGCACCGGGGTCGAGGCCCTGGGCGGCGCCCTGGTGCTGTGGATCTCCTCCGCCCTCGCCTTCGCCGGCGTCGCCCGCTGCGTCCTCGTCCTGGAGGCCCGCCGCGGCCGCCTCGATCTCACGACCCACCACGGCGGCTACGAGCAGATGCCGATCCTCGCCGCCAGCTTCCTGGTGCTCGGCATGGCGTGCACCGGCTTCCCCGGCACCCTCGGGTTCGTGGGCGAGGAGCTCCTCGTGGAAGGAGCGGTCGGCGCGTTCCCGGTCCTCGGCTTCGCCGTGGTGGTCGCCGTGGCCCTGACCGGTCTGGCGGTGCTGCGCATGTACTTCTCGCTGTTCTGCGGCGCCCGCGGCATCAGCGTGCAGCTCCGCCTGCGCCGGCGCGAGGCCATCGTGTTCGGCGCCGCGGCGGCGTTCCTGGTGCTCAACGGCCTGGTCCCGGGACCGATCGTCGCCTCCCGCCTCGCCGCCAGCCACACCCTCCTGGCCCAGCGCACGGCGTTCCTCACCCCCGGAACGCCGCGCACCCTCACGCACCGCTGCCGATAACGGCCGCAGGCGCGCGGATTGCCGCACAATCCCGCCGTCAGCACGGGCCGGGCGCTTCGACGACCGACGGCTTCACCGCCTCGATGGTGGCGGAGGCGACGTCGTCTTCGGCGCCGCTGCCTGGGAGCCAGTCGCGGAGGACGGCACGACTCTCGGGGCGGACCTGGACGCGGATGTCGTGGAAGCCGGCGGCCGCGAGCATGGCCTCGACCTCGGCGACCGTGGCGGCCCCGGCGACGCAGCCGGTGAGGGCCGCGGCGGAGGCGCGCACCGCCGCGGGCAGCTCCTGCACGGCCACGACGTCGGAGATCGCCAGGCGGCCGCCGGGCTTGAGCACCCGGAAGGAGTCGCGGAAGACCTGTCCCTTGTCCGGCGAGAGGTTGATGACGCAATTCGACAGGATCGCGTCCACCGTGCCGTCCGCCACCGGCAGGTGCTCGATCTCCCCGAGGCGAAACTCGACGTTCGCCGCGCCCGCCGCGGCCGCGTGGCCGCGCGCCTTGGCGACCATCTGGGCCGTCATGTCCACCCCGATCACCCGCCCGGTCGGCCCCACCTGGCGGGCGGCGAGAAAGCAGTCGATGCCGCCGCCGCTCCCCAGGTCGACCACGGTCTCGCCGGCCCGCAACGCGGCGATCGCCTGCGGGTTGCCACAGCCGAGCCCCAGGTTGGCCCCGTCCGGGAGGTTGGCCAACTCGCCCGGCGAATAACCCAGGCGCAGGGAGGCGTCGGGGCTCGCCCCGCAGCAGGCGGTGGAGCAGCCCGACCCCGGGCTCTCCTGGGCGATGTTGCCGTAGTGGTCGCGCACCTGGGCGCGGATCTGGTCGTGGGGGTCGAGGTCCATGGTCAGTCTCCTTCACAGTCGGCTCGGCCGACTGAAGTCGGCCCTACAGGTAGGGCGGGTTCAACCCGCCAGGTAACAGATCAACGTTTTCTGAGGATTCGTTCTCATCGTCGTTCACCGATCATCACAGGCCGCCCACGAGGGCCTTGAGGCGGCGCAGGGTGCGGGGATCCAGGCAGTAGCAGACCCGCGGGCCGTCGATCTCGCCCTGGATGATTGTGGCTTCCTTCATCACCTTGAGGTGCTGCGAAACGGTCGACTGGGCGAGCCCTAAATCATCGACGATCTCCCCGCAGATACAGGTGTTTTTCCGGGCGAGGAGGCGCAGGATCTGGACCCGCGCCGGGTGGCCCAGGGCCTTGGCGAGCAGGGCCAACTCGGCGTCCGCGTCGGGCCCTTCCACCGGCCGCAGGTCGGGGGCGGTGGGGAGGGCGGGGGTCCAGATCTCGATGGGGATGTCATTCATCGTCAATCGACGATAGACGAACACCCCGCATGAGGCAACCTCACGGGCCTGCACCGCCCCGCGGGTCACGTGCGCCGCAGGTCGGCGAGATGCGGCCGGCGCTACTTGTGCAGCTCGCGGCCCAGGCGCTGCTCCAGGCTGGCGATCTTGGAGTCGAGTCGGCCGGACTTGCCCTCCCGGGCGTCGATCTTGATGGAGCAACTGATGCGCGGGCAGTCGGCGCGCATGCGCTCGTAGCATTGCTGGACCACCGCCATCACCTCCTCCCACTCCCCCTCCAGGATGGTGCCCATGGGGGTGAGCTGGTAGGGGAGGCCGCTGGCGTCGATGATGTCCAGGGAGCGGGCGACGTATTCCGACACCGACTCCCCCTTGCCCAGGGGGCTCATGGAGAACTCGAGAAGGACCATATTTGCTCCGCGCGTGATTCCGGAAAGAATGGCCGCGGATGATACCCACATCGATCGATGCGGCGCACGCGGGCGGTCGCCTGGGCCGGCGAGGACCGAGGTATGGCGGGACGGGCCGAGCCACGCGCGCCAGATTTTCGGACTGTTCCCGCCCGGTGCCTAGGTCATCGATAGGCGGCCCGCCGTGAGCGCCCTGTTCCTGTTCCTCAGCGGCCTGCTCGCGGTGGCCCTGTGTCTCGAACCGCTCACGGAGCGGCTGCGCGTGCCGTTCCCCACGGTGCTGGTGCTGGTGGGGTTCATCGGCTCCGAGGTGGTCATTCGCCTGGGCTGGGACACCGGCCTGCGCGCCGCGAACTTCAACGACCTGGTGGACTACGTCTTCCTGCCGGTGTTGATCTTCGGCAGCGCCCTCGGCCTCGATCCCCGCCTCCTGCGGCGCAACCTCGTGGCGATCCTGCTGCTCGCCATCCCGCTGCTGCTCTTGTCGACCGGGACGATCGCGTTCCTGGTCTACCTGGGGATCGGCGACCCGACCGGCTTTCCGTGGACGGCGGCCCTCCTCACCGGTGCCCTGCTGTCCGCAACGGATGCGGCCGGCGTCGTGCACCTCGTGCGGCATGTCGGGGGACCCGAGCGCCTGGTCATCCTCCTGGAGGGAGAGGGGTTGTTCAACGACGCGGCATCGGTGGTCGTGTTCAACCTGTTCCTGTCCTTGGCCCTGCACACGGGCCCAGCGCCGTCGTTCACCGCCGTGGTGATCGATTTCCTGACCGTCCTCTTTGGAGGCCTGGCGGTGGGCCTCGCGGCCGCCGCCATTGCCGTAATGATCCTGCGTTGGCGGCGGGGACCGCGCTACGAAGCGCTGGTCGTCAGCGTGATCGCCGCGTACGCCGCCTACCTGACCAGCGAGGTGGTGATCCACGTCTCCGGCGTCATGGCGGTACTGGCGACCGGACTGGTGCTGGGAGCGGCGCTGCGCCGCCCGACGCGCAGAGGCGATGCCCAGGCGGCATCGCCGCAGCCCGCGCAGTGGGCATTCAATGCCAATGTCGCCGATGACCTGTTGTTCATCCTCATGGGGGTGACGGTCACCGCATCCATGTTCGGGGAGCGTTGGCTCGCCATGCTCATCGCCATCGGCGGGATCGTCGTCGCCCGCGCCGGCGTCTATCTGCTCATGCCCCTCGCCTCGCACCTACCCCCGCGCGATCCGATACCTCGCGGCTACCAGACCGCCCTGTTCTGGGGCGGCTCGCGGGGCGCGGTGACCCTCGCGCTCGCCCTCGCCCTGCCCGTGGGCCTGGACTACTGGTGGACCATCCAGTCCATGGCCTTCGGGGTCGTGGTCTTCAACCTGTTCCTGCAGCTCCCCGTGACCGAGCCCCTGCTGCGCCGCCTGCGCCTGGCGGGTCCGGCCCATGGGCCGGACCCGGGGCATTAATACCGCATGTTCATTGCGCGTCCGGAGTGATGGTCGAGATCCCCGGTACCGCCTCGGCTCGGGCGCCGCCACCGGCCTTCACGACGCGGAAGGCGAGGATGAACACCGCCAGGGGATAGAGGGCGGCGAGTCGATAGAGCTGCTCGAAGGACAGCCATTGGCGCAGTGGGCCGACGACAAACGCCCCGATTCCGACCCCGGCCATGATGGCGCCGACCAGCATCGACGAGACCCAGGCGGAATGCGCCGGGAAACGCTCCGCGGCGACGCCGATGGTGAGGGGAAAGAACGCCGAGCACGCGAGCCCCGCCAGGGTGAACAACCCGATGCCACGGCCCGCGCCGTCGGCGTACGGCAATAGCAGGAAGGCGACGATCATCAGCACCGGCAGGGTCAGCCACACCAGGCGTGCGGGTACCCGCAACACCAAGACCGAGATCAACAGGCGCCCGACGACGATGGCCCCCCAGAAGACCGACAGGGCCAGGGCCGCCACCATCGACGGCAGGCCCTTGCCGTCCTGGAGGTAGATCACCACCCAGTTGGCAAACGTGCCCTCGGCCAGCGCATAGATGACGGCGGTGGCCACGAACAGCCAGAAGACGCGGGAGCGGACGGGCGTATCCTCCGTCGCCCCGTGTTCGGGCGTGCGCGCCTGTTCGCATTCCGGAAAGGCCGGGCGCACCACGACGACGGTCAGCACGACGGCCAACCCGAGGAGCAGGAGCGGGAAACCCACCCAGGCCGCCCAGTGTACGAACTCGCCCACCAGCAGGGGTCCGGCCGCCAGGCCGAGCCCCAGGAGGGTATGGAGGGCGACGATGGCGGTGTCATGGTGGCGCGGGAAGAACACCGGCGGGTAGCTGTTGAGCGGCGCCCCGCCGAGCCCGAAGCCGAGGCCCAGGAACCCCGTGCCCGCCAGGACCATGGCGAAGGCGGCGGTGGAGGCCACCAGGGTGCTCCCGGCCAGGGCGACCTGGGAGAGACCGTTCGCGGCCAGGGTCGCCGCGAGCAGGGCCTTGAGCCCGAGCCGCCGGGCCAGGGCGCCGCCCAGGACGGCGCCGACGATCGCTAGGGCAATCTGGGGAAGGAAGATTGCGCCGTATTGCGCGTCGTTGAGGCCGTGCATCTCCTTGAGCACGGCACTGCTCGCCGGGAAGCTCACCATGGTGAGCCCCTGCAGGAATGCCACCCCGTAGACGGTGGCGATGGCTAGCCAGCGTGTGCCGCTGGTGGGCTCGGTTACGTTACGCATGTTCGCTCAGGGCGTCGGCCCTCCTCGTCTCTCGTTTCGCTGCTTCGGCGCCGTGGCGGCCAACCTGTTTCCAGAAGTCGGGGATCTCCCGACGGTAGCGGCGGGCGACCAGGTTGGCGATCAACCCCGTCCAGCCGGTCTGATGGGCGGCGCCGAGACCCTGGCCGGTGTCGCCGTGGAAGTACTCGTAGAACAGCAACAGATCCTTCCAGTGCCGGTCATCCTGGAAGGGCGAACTGGCCGGGAAGGCCGGGACGTGACCGTCGGCATCGCGTCGATAGATATTCACCAGGCGCTCGGCAATCAACGTGGCGATGTCACGCAGGTTCAGCTCGCGGCCCCCGAGGGCCGGCACGGGAACGGTGAAATCGTTACCGAGGTAGCGGTGATACTTCTCCAGGGCCTGGATCAGGGTGTAGTTGGTCGGCATCCACACCGGGCCGCGCCAGTTGGAGTTGCCGCCGAACAGGGAGGAGTTCGACTCACCGGGGACATATTCGATCAGCGCCTGCCCGACCCCCGGCAGATAACCGAGGTCCCGGTGGTCGGCGTGGAGCCGGCTGACGCTGCGGATCCCGTGCGGCGACAGGAACTCCTCCTCGCGCAGCAGGCGCTGGAGGATGCGCGGCAGCATGGTGTGATCCACGAGGGAGAGGAGGTGCTCGCCACGCGCGTTGGTGTGCGCGGGACAGGCGCAGATGTAATTGCCCTGAAAGAGCCCGCCGCCGTGCTCATCCAGCATCGACTTGAAGCGCGGCACCTTGGCAAGCAGGCGCTCGTCGAGGATCTCGCAGGCGAACAGGGGGATCAGGCCCACCCACGAGTAGACATCCACCCGGTGGTAGCGGCCGTCCGGCTCCACCACCAGATCCTTGAAGAAGCCTGCATCCGGATCCCACAGGGAGACACTGCCGCCGGTGTGGCCGGCGATGGTGTTGGCGATGGCCAGGAACTGCTCGTAGATCTGGATCGCCATGTCCTCGTAGTCCGGATCGAGGGTACAGATCTCCAGCGCGATGACGGTCATGTTCAACGCGAACATCGCCATCCAGCCGGTAGCGTCCGCCTGCTTGAGACTGTAGCCCGGCGGCAGGGGCTGGGAGCGGTCGAAGACCGAGATATTGTCCAGCCCGAGGAAACCGCCCTCGAAGACGTTGTGGCCGTCGGTGTCCTTGCGGTTGATCCACCAGGCGTAGTTCAGCAACAGCTTGTGGAACACCCGTTGCAGGAAATCGAGATCGCCCTTGCCGCGCTGCACCCGCTCGGCACGGAATACCTTCAGGGTGCCCGCGGCGTGGACCGGCGGGTTGACGTCACCGAACGCCCACTCGTAGGCCGGGATCTGGCCGTTGGGATGCAGGTACCTCTCCTTGAGCATCAGCTCCATCTGATCCTTGGCGAAATCCACGTCGATCAGGGCCAGGGCACCGCAGTGATAGGCGAGATCCCAGGCGGCAAACCATGGGTACTCCCAGGCGTCGGGCATGGAGATCACGTCCGCCGCCCGCACGTGGCGCCAGTAGCGGTTGCGGCCGACCTTGCGACCGTCCGGCGGCGGGGCCTGATCGCCGCCTAGCCACCGGTCGACATTGTAGTGGAAGAATTGCTTGCTCCAGACCATCCCGGCCAGGGCCTGGCGCAGGATGCGGTGATCTTCGGCTGTGGCGTCGGGCAGCAGGTCGCGATAGAAGGCATCGGCCTCCGCATGCCGCTCGGTGAAGACCTCATCGCTCGCGGCGAACGGCTTTTCCAGGCCGCCCACGGTCAGGACCATGTCGATCCGGGTCTGCTCGCCGGGCGCCACCACCAAGTGGTGCCAGGCCGCGAACTTGGTGCCTTCCCGGGCCGGGCTCACGGCGCCCTCCTCCCCGTCGACCACGCGCCGGTGAAAGGCGTCCTTCACATACCGCGAGGAATTGGGTTGTCCCCACAGATGCTGGGTGTTGGTGTCGTTGTCGGTGAACAGGCCGTCCGCGGACTGCCGGCCGTAGAGGTGGTAGTCGCCCAGGGTCGGATGGGTTGCCGCCACGGCCCAGGCCGCGCCGGATGGCGGCGATGCCGCGCGCAGCCGCGGCCGGTCCGCACCGTCCTCCTGCCACGACCAGGTGTTGCGAAACCACAGGGTCGGGAGGATGTGGAGGGTGGCCGTCTCGGGGCCGCGGTTGCTCGCCAGGATCCGTACGTGGATCTCGTCCGGCGACGCCTTGGCGTACAGCACCTCCACGTCCCAGTAGCGGTCCTCGGCGAACACCCCGCTATCCAGGAGGCTGAAGGCCGGCTGGCGGCGGTCGCGGCGGGCGTTCTCCGCCACCAGCGCGGCATAGGGATAGGCCGCCTGGGGGTACTTGTAGAGATAGTGGAGATAGCTATGGCTCGGGGTGGCGTCGAGGTAGAAGTAATACTCCTTCACGTCCTCACCCCGGTTGCCCTGGTTGCCGGTGAGACCAAAGGCGCGCTCCTTGAGGATCGGATCCCGCCCGTTCCACAGGGCGAGGGTGAAGCACAGGCGCTGCTGCTCGTCGCAGATGCCACCGAGGCCGTCCTCGTTCCAGCGATAGGCACGGGAACGGGCCTGGTCATGGTCAAAGTGCTCCCACGCGCTGCCGCCCGGGCTGTAGTCCTCGCGCACCGTGCCCCAGGCACGCTCCGCCAGGTAGGGACCCCAGTGCCGCCAGTCCTCCTCCCCGCGCCGCTGCCGTTCCAGCCGCTGGCGTTCCTCATTGCCCGCGATGTGCATAGCCATGTCCGTCTCCTTGGTCGTCTCGTTAAGGGTTATTGCTGCGCGGCCGCGGAGCTCACGGCCGTCGTCAATCGCTCCGCGTTTCCCGCCGCGCCGCCATGCCCGCCGCGTTCCAGCCGCAGCCACGCATCGAGGATGCACGCCACCGACCACGCCTGCGCCGGGGCGCCACGCGGCTCGTGGGGCGCCGCGGCGTCGAAGATCTCGCTGACCGTGCCGAGGCCGCCGTCGAGGAGGTGGTCGGCGATGGGGGCGAGGCGCTCCTGGGCGGCGACTCGCTCGCCATGGACGCGGTACTCGGCCAGGGCGTAGTGGCCCAGGAGCCACGCCCACACGGTCCCCTGATGATAAGCGCCGTCGCGCTCCCAGATGCCGCCGCGGTAGTGGGGTCGGTAGGCCGGGTGGCCGGAGGCGAGGGAGCGCAGGCCGTAGGAGGTCAACAGCTCCCGGCCGCACTCCGCCACCACCCGTGCCCGAATGTCGCGCGCGAAGGCGCTGTGGGGGAGGCTCACCGCGAAGATCTGGTTGGGCCGCACGGTGGGATCGGCGCCGTCGGGGCCGTCGAGGACGTCGAACAGCCCCCCGGCGGGCCTGACGAAGCGCTGACACCCTTGCCGCGCCCGCGCGGCCAGCTCGCCATACGGCCGATCCGTGAGGCCGAGCGCCTCCGCCCACTCCTCCAGGATGGTAAGGGCGTTGAACCACAGGGCGTTGATCTCCACCGCCTTCCCGGTGCGGGGAGTCACCACCCAGTCGCCGATCTTGGCGTCCATCCAGGTGAGCTGGACACCGGCCGCGCCGGCCCGTAGCAGGCCGTCGCTCGGGTCCATGGCGATGCCATGCCGTGTGCCGCGGCAATGCCAGTCGACGATCTCCTCCAGGATCGGAAAGATCCGCTGCAACGCCTCCCGATCCGGGCTCCGCTCCAGATAGGCGCGCCACGCCTCGATGTACCACAGGGCCGCATCCACGGTGTTGTACTCCGGGTGCTCGCCCTCGCCGGGAAAGTAGTTCGGCAACATCCCCTGGTCCACGAACCGGGCGAAGGTCTCCAGGATATGGCGCGCGGTGTCGTAGCGACCGGTGGCCAGGGTGAGGCCCGGCAGGGCGATCATGGTGTCCCGCCCCCAGTCGCCGAACCAGGGATAGCCGGCGATGATCGATTGGCCGTCCGGCAGACCGGGCAGGGGTCGCGCAAACACGAAGCTGTCCGCCGCCAGGACGAGGTGCTCGATCCACGGCGGCGCGCTGTACAGCGCGGGGGTCGCCTCCCGAGCGATCGCCAGCACCTCTTGGTCGCGATCCTGGAAGCGGCCCATGGCCCCCTCCAGCGAAGGATCCAGTCGTTCCTCCAGGCTCGCCACCACCCCCACCCACCGCTGGGGATCGAGGTCGAAGGCGGCCGTGGCCACCGCGAGGTGGTCGTCGGACGCCTCCAGGCCGCGCTCCGCCTCCGCCGGCAGATGGAAGCCCTCGATCCACGTCTGCTCGGACTGCAGGGTCCCCCCGACGGCGAGCAGGGTGAGGGTGAAGGGGGCACCACCATCGGCGGCGGCCGTGCCGCGGACCGTCAGGCCGGCGGTGCCACCCGTTGCCGAGGGCGCGAGCGCGAGGGTGGGGTGGAAGTCGCGGCGCTCGGTGGTCGCGTGGTGGGAGCGGCTATTGATCAGCAGCCGCACCCGCAGGCGAGCCGCGCCGGGCGCGTGGAGACGAAAGGCGCAATAGGTCGTATGTTCCCCGGGCTCCATCCAGATGCGCGCCTCGAGCTGCCGGTCCCCGACGGCAAACCGCCAGGTGGGCATGCGGCCGTCGAGATGGAAGGACTCGATGTGGCGATAGCCGTCGGGATCCACGTGGCCGCCGCCCCAGCGGTTGGTGAACAGGGGGTATTCACATTCGCCATCCAGCAGGGTGGCGTCCGCCTTGGCCACCACCAGGTGGCGGCCGAGGGGCGGGGTCAGGGGGGCGATGAGCAGGCCGTGGTAGCGGCGCGTCAGGGACCCGGCCACCGTGCCGGCGGCGTATGCGCCGCGGCCGTTGGTGAGCCACCACTCACGGCGTTCCGCCTCCGCGAGCTGGCCGCAGATCGCACGGCCAAGGTGGACGTGACCGGGTAGCGGTGCGGTCATGGCCGGTCGACTCTCGGCTCCAGCAGCCGCGCCACCCGCAGGGACCAGGCGGCGATGGTAAGGGCGGGATTCACCCGTCCGGATCGGGACAGGACGCTGCCATCCACCACGTAGAGGTTCTCCATACCGTGCACGCCGCCGTTCTTGTCCACGACCGAGTGGATCGGATCCGTGCCCGCCGCCATGGTCCCACAGGCGTGGGCGGTGGCCGCTACCGGGATGGGCTTGGCGACGCTGATGAACCCGGCACGGAAGAGCTGGCTGCGGAAGGCGCGCACCAGCCGGCGATGCTCCCTCACCGCCGGCCGCAGGCGCTTCACGTCGTAGTCGAGCTGCGGACGGTCCTGTCCCGCGCGCTTTGCCCGCACCCGGTTTTGCGCATCCGAACCATCCTCGCTGGTCAGCCAGAAGCCATACGCGCGGCGACCCACCAGGTCGGCGATCCAGCGTGGCGCGACCCGCGGCAGCTCCGTGGCGACGATGTCGCCGTCCACCCATCCGAGGGTCTGGACACTACTATGGGGGAAACGCTGGTCGAGGATCAGGATGGTCTTGCGCAGCAGGTCGGTCTTCACCGAGGGCGACAGCCCGAGAATCGCGGTGTTGAGGTGGCACTTGTAATAGCGTCCGACCTGGTCGGCACTCGGCAGCCGCGCCGCCAACCCCGTGCTGTCGAGATGCGCCTGGAGGAAGCGCGGGGAGTGCAACGCACCGGCGGCGAGCAGTACCGCGCCCGCCTGGTAGCGCGTGCCGTCCACGCATACCACGCCGGTGATGCGTTCCGGCGCCCCCTCCGCGAAGTCCAGCGCGGCCACCGGGCTGCCGGTGATCACCGTCAGGTTCGGACGGTCGCGCACCCGGTCGAGGAGGCCGACCTGGGCGTCGAACTTCAGCCCCTTGACCGACGCGAAGCCGTCGAAGTGTTTGGCCTCCTCCGGATGGTCGAGGATCTCCGGCTTCAGGCCCAGGGGCAGGTGCCCCGCGGGCCAGCCTGCGCCGCCATTCTGCAGGCGGCCGAGGATCGCCCGCAGCTCCGGCTCGGTGTCGAAGTGGCGCACCCCGAGGAGCCGCTCGGCCTCCCCGTAGAACGGCGCCATCTCGTCGTAGGCCACCGGCCACGCCAGGCATTGATGGGCCTCGTCGGCCGCGAATTCGTGGGGCGCGAAGCGCAGCAAGGCCGCGCCGTACCACTTCGTCTTGCCCCCGAGGTTGTAATACTCCTGCGGCACCAGGGGCTTGCCGCGACCGTCGAGCCACGGTTCGTGGCTCTTGAAGGCGCCCTGGCGAAAGACCTTGTCCACGTCCAGGGTGCTGCCGTCGGTGGGCAGGGTGCCGCCCTTCTCGATCAGCAGCACCGTCTTGCCGGATCGGGCGAGGTGATAAGCCGCGGCGGAACCACCCGCCCCGGATCCCACGATGATGTAGTCGTAGTTGGTATTCATGGCTAGTAGACCGCGGCCGGCGAGACGACGGCCGCCGTGGACCCGCGGGTCCGTGGGTGGGTGACCACGAACAGGAACTGGTAGACGCCGCGCGTCGCCAGCTCCTCCGTGGCCAGGTTCTCCAGGCCGAACAGGCCCAGCTTGACGTACATGGTCTGGGGCACCAGGAAGGGCCGCTCCGGGTCCTCGCCCGGGACCGGTCCGATACTCCACGTGTCCGCCCCTACGACCGCCACGTGGCGGTCGTGGAGCCAGCGGATCACCGCCATGCCGGGGCCGGGCTCACCGGCCAGGAACGCGTCGTTGTCCTTGCCCCAGAGGCGGCCCCAGCCGGTGTAGAAGAGGACGGCGTCGCCGGCGTGGATCTCGACGCCGGCTCGGCGCAGCGCGCCTTCCACGTCCGCGACGGTGATCACGTAGCCCTTGTCCAGCCGGTCGACATTCCGGTAGCCCGCCACGTCTACCAGGACGCCGCGGGTGACGATGGGCGGGACGGTCTCCATGCCGAAGCGATTCAGCCCCCACGACTCCACCACGTCACGGGTGGTCCAGCCGTTGTAGAAGCGGTCGCCGATCTGGATGTGGCCGATGGAGTCGAGCTGCGTGCCGACCTGGAAGGTGCCCGCCTGGATCTCCGTGATCCAGTTGATCTGGTTCTTGCCCCACCCTTTGTCCACCGCGTCGTCGCGGCGGAGATTGGTGAAGTGGGGCGAGACATCCACCGTCTGGTGCCAGTAGCGACCCGGGAACTTGGGGGTCGCCTCGTCGAGGATGCGCCCCAGGTCGATCACGGTACCGGTCCGCACCAGGGCGGCCGCGGCGCGGGTCGCCGCGGCGTCGATCTCGTTGAGGGTCCCGATCTGATCCTGCGCGCCGTAGCGGCTCGGCCACCACGGGGCCTGACCGTCGGGCAGGGAGAGCGGGTCACCGTGGCCCGTGGTCGGCCCGGCGAACAGCGCCACCAGGATCGCCGCGATGATGGTCGTCAGGCGGAGGAGGGGGCTCGGCCACCAGGGGACCTGATCGTCGGGCGGCGAGAGCGGGTCACTGTCGCCCGTGGTCGGTCCGGCGAACAGGGCCACCAGGATCGCCGCGATAATGATCGCGATACGGAGGGCGTCGAACATCTCAACCTCCCTCCCGGAAACCCGGATAGAGGGTCATGCCACCATCGACGTAGAGCGTCGCGCCGGTGACGTAGTCCGAGGCATCCGAGGCGAGCCACACCGCGGCGCGGCCGATGTCCATGGGATCCCCGACGCGCCCGTAGGGAATCAGCCGCAGCAGATCCGCCTCCGCCTCCGGGGTATCCCAGGCGGCGACGTTGATGGGCGTGCGGATCGCGCCCGGCGCGATGCCGTTGATGCGAATCTTGTAGTGCGCCAGCTCCTGGGCAATGGTCTTCATGAATTGCATCAGGCCACCCTTCGAGGCCGCGTAGTTGGCATGGCCGGCCCAGGGGATGGTCTCATGGACCGAAGACATGCAGATGATCTTGCCCGTGGAGCAGGAGCGGTCCGGCGCCGGACCGCGGCGCAAGAACTCGCGCGCCGCCGCGCGGGCACAGAGGAACTGACCGGTGAGATTGACGTCGAGGACGAACTGCCAGTCCTGCAACGACATCTCTACCAGGGGGGCGTCGCGCTGCAACCCCGCGTTGTTCACCAGGATGTCGATGGTGCCGTAGGCCCCGATCATCTGCTCAAACATCGCCTCGACCTGGTCCTCCTGGCTGACGTCGGCCTGAATGGCCATCGCCTCACCGCCAGCGGACTCGATCTCATGGACCAGGGCCACGGCTCGGTCCTCCTGCGCGACGTAGTTGATGATCACCCGGGCGCCGGCCTCCGCGAGGGCGCGTGCCACCGCGGCGCCGATCCCGGTATTGGCCCCGGTCACCAGGGCACTCTGGCCCGCCAACACGGGCGCGGTGAAAACTTGGCTCGTCATAGTTGCTCCTTACTGCGTGGGGTTAGAGAACCTGTGGATCCGATCAATGGGCATCCGCGGCCGCCGGCCGGGATGTAGGCCACGCGCCGGTCGCCTGATCCCAGGCCGATCGCAACGCCGCCGCGATGCGCGGCCGTCGACCAACGGCCCGACGGGTCGGTACATCGCGGCCGGGGAGCGGGCGATCCCGCCCGGCAAGCCGCTCCACGTGGGCCGCGGTATGGGCGAGCATGACCAGGCTCACTTGGGCCGCGACCTCGTAGAGCACCTCGCGGGCGATGCCGGAGTCTTGAATGGCCTTCAGATCGATCTCGGTGAGGCGGCCGCGGCGGTGGAGAAGATTCCAGGTCGCCATCACCAGGGAACGAAGGTCGCGCGCCTCCGGCAAGCATTGCCCGGCGATCGCCGCCACGTCGGCCGCGGCGACGCCGAGGTCGACGGCCGCCGCCATCATGTCTGCGTCACACTCGCCGCTGAAGGCGGCCACGGCGAGGGCGACGACCTGGCGCTCGGCCGGCGACAAGCGACCCGAACGGAGGGCAACATCGGCGCGGCAGTACGCCGCAGCGGCGTTGGGAGCACAGGCCAGCGCCTGTGCCGCCACGGGGAGGTCGCCGGCGTCCGCCAGCGTGGGCCGCGCCTCACCGCTGGCGTCGTGGTACCGGGAGGGCCCGCCAGAAAGGATTGCGGTGCAGGACGTGAGGTCGACCATGAGAGATCTCCTTTTTTTCGTCGTCGTCGGGGGGCTTCATGGCGTCGTGGTGGCGGCCATGGTGAGCTAAAAAGCAAGCCTCGTGCCAAGACCTCAACTCCCCGGGGCTGGCAGAGAAAAACCCCGAAATTACATTAGGTTGCTGAGTCGCCGGGGGATTGAGTGCGATTCCGGACGGCCCCCGGCTGGCCGCGGCAGGTTGTGGGTCAGCGGTATCTTGCGGCCGTGGAAGGCGGCACCCGTCGCGATCAACGAAGCGGTGCAGAGGTGGATGAGCCGTCCGTTGAAGCCACGAAGATCGCAAGCATCCCACGCCGGGCGCCGTCGCCCCGAAAGACCCCGGGCACGGCGCATCACCACCAGGAGCTGCTCCAGGGCCAAGCCAGGGGGCCCGGGATCCCGCTCGAGAGTGGGGTCCCGGGCCCGGAGGAACACGCGGAGAAAACACCCGGTGACGGGCCTTCCCGACGGTCAGGCCACGTGGCCACCCCGGGAACCGCGCGACCGGACGAGTGTCGGGCTCATGGGTTGCCCTGCCCCGAGAGGAAACGGAGAGTATAACTCACCGGCGAAGCGTGCGGCACCCATTGCGCGAAGGTCAGACCCACGACGATGCTCTGTCCGGGTAGCAGCACCCCCTCGGGCAGGAACACGCGGAGATACGGATCGCCGGTGCTCGTGGTCCCGCTGGCGTTGGTCATCTGAACCTGACCGGAGAGACCCTCGACCACGACCAGGAGATGGGTGTCCACGAGCGCTGAGCTGTTGTTGGTGATCTCCACCTCGTCCGTCTGTTCTCGGTCACCGCTCTTGCGGTGGGAATCGATCAGCACCGTGTCAATCTGTGTTGTCACGTCCAGGAACTCGAGCCCCGTGTCGCGCCGGGACAGGGCGTCGTCGTTGTCCTGCGGCAGGCCGCTGGCGGGCCGGCCGTCGACGGCGCCCAGCGCCGCGAGATCCGGACGGTAGACCGAATAGAGGAACTCCGGCGGGCTCATCTGGAACATGCGCGTCGGTGAGTCGGGATCGAACTCCACGAACGCGGGATCGTAGAGGCCGTTCTCGAGAAAGTCGGTGAGATCGTCCACTTGCTCGCCGCCCAGGCCCAGGCCTGGTAGCGAGTCGGGGCCGCGCGGGTTCGTGAAGCGGGAGGAGAGCGTGCCCGCCGCCGCGGCCTCCGCGTCCTGCGGCACACCGGCGTTGAAATAGCGCACCACGTCCTGCACGCTCGTGAATAACCCGTTATGGAAAAAGAATCGGGCGTCCTTGAGCTGGCGTAGCGTCAGCACGCGGAACTTGAAGGCGTCGCTGTCACGGGCCGTGATTTCCCGCCTGCCATCGTCGCGGAAGTTGGGGTCATTTCTCACCACGACATTCAAGGCCTGGAGCGGGTGGTCGGCGAGCCCGAGATTGTAGAAGTTCTCCTCCACGAACTCGCCGACGCCGGCCACGTCGGGGTCGTCCACCTGCTTGTTGAGCATCGGGCCGCTGTGGCAGGTGTAGCAACCCGCGCCGCCGCTGCTCGCGGGTGTGAAGAACAGCCTGGCGCCACGCCGCTGCGCGGGCGTCAGCGCGCCGTTCTCTCCGGCCAGGAACCGATCCCATGGTGTGTTTCGGGTGACCGCGGTGCGCATGAAGGTCGCGGTGGCGCGCAGGACGGTGATGTCGTTGATCAGCAGGTTCAGGTCGCCCGCGGCGTCGGCCTGGGCGGCCTCCTCGGGAAACGCGTCCCGAAAGAGCTGCCGATACACCGGGACCTGCTGCAGCTCGGCGGACTGGAACTCCAGCATCCGGTGCGCGTCGAGCAGCAACAGGGCGACACTTTCCTGCGCCTCAAACCCGAACGGGTTCAGGCCGCCGGGTGACTCGTCGGGCTCGCCTGCGAACCCCCCCAGCAAGAGGCGGTTGTTGAAGGCGGCGCCGATCACGCTGGGCGCGTTCCGTGAGACGCTGTCCAACGCGTCGAGGCGGCCGGTACGCAGCAGCTCACCAGGATCCGGGAGCTTGCGCCCGCGAGCCGGACTCCCCACCGCGAACTCGTAGATGTCCGTGAGAGTGGGAAGCTCGTCCACCAGGTCGTCACCGGGGAAGAGCGGGCTCTCCCGCAGGACCGGGAGGATATCGAGTCGCGGTCGCCGCCGCGGAATGAAGTTGCCCGCGGCGTCCGTGTAGCCCCGTCCCTCGCCGCCCACGGCGAAGTTGAAGAGCGTGCCGGACTTCGACGCGGCCTCGCCGAAGTGGCAGCTCCCGCAGGAGGCGGTCTGTCTGGTGGCGAGGACGCCACCGAACTCCGGCAAGATTCTGGCCGTTCGGACCGGGTCGTGAAAGAGCTGTTTCCCGAGGTAACGCTTCGCCTCGGTGGTCGCGAAGCGCGGGTCGGGGCTGCCATCGGGAAGCAGGGGCTGCGGCAAGTCCGCATCGTTCGCCGGCACCATCAAATTCTCGATGCCACCGACCTGCTGGTCGATGAACCGGCGCAACTGGGTGGGGCTGTTGCCCTGGGCGGCGGCGACCCCGCCGCACAACAGGGAAGTAGCCAAAGCGCCGGCCACCTGCGCCCGGAACCGGTGCCGGTCGTCTGACTTCGACGTCGGACTGTCTCCTCGTCGCTTCGCGGGCTCTGCAAGCTGCCCTCTTGGATCGTACTTGGACTGATCGGAAACCGCTTTCATCTCACACCCCCTTCGTCGATGCGTGATCGCATCCATCACCGGTGACGCCGGCCCACCCGACGCCACTCCTGTGCGCACAACCGTAGAAGGTGTCGATGAAGGGCGAATAAAGGCCGTATGAAGATTCGGTATAGGTGAGAAGCGGCGTCCGTGTGCCCGGCGACCCCCGGGATCGGACGCCCTCACAGCAGGCTCGCGATCGACGCGACACACGCCCGACATCCGGCGAACGGGCCTCGTCCCAGCTCAGCCAGGCGCACCGAACGAGCTCACGCGCAGACGCGGTCCGTCAGCGTTTGCGCGCCACCGCGAGCTGGCAGTCGTGGACGTGGACCCCGCGGGCGCCGGCCCGCACCCGCCACTCCAGCGGGTTCTGCAACTCCTCCACGTCGTAGTCCAGCGGCAGCCCCAGTCGATTACGCTCGCCGCGCAGGGCGCCAAGGAGCGTGGCGGCATCGAACTGCTCCGCCGGCGCGATGATCGCGTCGTTCCACGCATACGGGCGCTGATGATCAGCTTTCCGCCGCTGCGCAGGAGGGCGTTGGCCTGGCCGAGGACCAGCCGCGGCGAACGGGTGGAGTCCAGCACGTTGAGCAGCAGCACTGCGTCGAAGGACTCCGCCTCGAACGGCGGGTCGGCCGCATCCCCCACGATGCCCATCCCGGGAAAGGCCCGCGCCAGGGGGAAGCTCATATCCAGCCCGATCACGTCGCGCCGCCCGTGCAGCCCGCCCCCACACCCCCCGTCGAGGATCGCCCCCTCCAGCCCGTCCACTATCCTGCCGACCGCCGTGCGCAGCGAGCTCTCCAGGGGATCGAGATAGCTCCGCTCCAGAGCCGCCGCTTCCGCGCCGCCTGTCGCAACGACTGCCTCTCGCAAGAGTTCATCACGCCCTACGTCCCTGAGCAGAACGGCCTGATCGAGCGCTTCTTCCGAAGCCTCAAAGAGGAGTGCTGCTGGCAACACTCCTTCCGCTCCTTCGCGGAGGCCCGCACGACGATCGGACGGTGGATCCGGTGGCACAACGAGCATCGGCCACAGCAGGCCTTGAACTACCAATCCCCTGACCAGTTCCGGGCACAACAACTCCAGGAGGCTTGAAAACAGGGGAGCACTACACTGCGGCCGTGCCCCGCGCCACCGTGGCTGCCGTGTCTGGGGAAATGACCAGGCATTTCTTCAGCGACCCTGCGTGCCGGGCTACGGCTCACCGTGTTCGGGCGACGAGCGGTCAGACTCAGTACACCGTTTCGTACTACGGTCGCGATCAACGAAGCGGGGCAGAGGTGGATGAGCCATCCGTTGAAACCATAGCGACCCGGATGAACACAGATGACCGTGGGGATATTTCGCACCGATCCCGAGTCGTATCTGTGTCAATCTGTGTTCGTCTGTGGTTCCCCCACCCTTCGTTGCCCCGGGCCCAGAATCGTTCCCTATTCCGTGCGCGTGTTAGTCACGGCCGAAGAGCGAGCGGTCATGAATTGCACGAGGTCCTTGGAGAACATCAAGTCCAGGGTCCAGTCGAAGGCGACCCGCACCTTCTTTTCCAAGCGCGGCAATTTACTGAGATAGATCGTCCGCCACAGCCACCACGCCACAAAGCCCGAGAAGTTGATCCCCAGAATATTGGCGACCGCCGTGCGCCTGCCGATGGTGGCAAGCTGTCCGATGGTCGAAAACGAGAACGGTCTCTTCGCGGGTTTGCCGTCGCAAAGGTCCGAGAGAATGTTCTGTGCGACGGTCGTTCCCTCACGTTGTGCGTGCTGGGCCGTCGGTGGATGGAACGCTCCCGACTTGAGGTCGCGGATCAACGCCGCATCCCCGACCGCCCACACCCCTGGCCACTCGGGCACTTGCAAATATTCATCGACGCAAAGACGACCCCGCTCAGCACTGCACGGGAGCTGGCCCAGGATTGGATTGGCCGCCACGCCCGCGGTCCAGATCAGCGTCTTGGTCTTGATCACCTCGTTCGTGTCCAGGGTGACCGTGCCCTCCGCCGCCTGGGTCACGCGCGTGCCCGAACGGATTTCCACGTGGCGTTTGCTCAGGCGCTTTTCGGTATACACGCCGAGCTTTCGATCAAGCTCCGGCAGCAGCACCTCTCCCGGGTGGACCAAGATCATGCGGAGCATCTCTTCACGCAGGTTCGGATAGAACCGCAGGGAGCCTCTGACGAAGTCGTTGATGGCCGCCATGGTCTCCACACCCGCAAACCCGCCGCCGGCGACGACGAACGTGAGCAGGGCTTCGCGATCTTTCGCCGCGCATTCGGTATCGGCTTCCTCTAAGTGCTGAATGATGCGGTTTCGTAACGCAATCGCGTCGCCCAGACTCTTCATGGTGAGCGCATTTTCCTGCAGGCCGGGAAGGTCGAAGAAGTTCGTCACGGAACCGAGCGCGATCACCACATGGTCGTAACCCAAGAGGTGCGTATGGTGGTCATAACCGTGAGACACGGTGACCTCTTTCTTTTCGAGATCGATGTTCTCAACACTGCCCACGAAAAACTGCACCTTCCTCAGAAGTTTGCGTACCGGATTCACGATGTGGGTCATGTCCAGATCGCTTGCCGCAACCTCGTGAAGCATCGGGGTGAATAAAAAGAAGTTGTCCCTATTGACCAAGGTCACCTGGACATCAGGATCGCGGGCCAGTTTCTTCTCGAACTCCAGGGCGGCATAGAGTCCGGCAAATCCACCTCCGAGGATCAGCACTCGCTTCTCTTCACGGTCCGAAACACAGTTGAAGTGGGCATTCTCCATAACGTTGATCGCGGCTGCGGGCGGAACTGAGGACGCAGTCGAGCCTTTCATTCTCAGTGGGTAAGGGGGCATCCGTCTCCCGACAGCTTCCCCACAGCAAGGGTCGTGCCAGGCGCGTCGGTTGGCGACGCGCACCGGAAATCCCCCGCAATCTCAACGATATGCCGACGTCTGGACAGGGTTCGCCCCGGCAGTGGTCCGGTTCGCCGCGCCGGAACATATTGCGGCGCCACAACATCGTGCGACGGCGGCGTCGACCTTTTCCGTGCACCGCCATGCGGCACGCCGGTCGCGCCGCCCCGCGCCGAGCACCGGCCGAATGCCGGCTACGGACGCCGGATCCCCAGCTTCTTCATCCGGAAGCGCAGGGTGCTCGCATTGAGGCCGAGGATGGCGGCCGCCCCGCCGTCGCCCTCCACCACGCCGTGGGTCAGTTCCAGGATGCTCTGGATGTGGCGACGCTGGACCTCGTCGAGGGTTCCGCCGTCGGGCGCATCTGGCGCCGGCGCCGGGCCACCCACGGCGAGGTCCTGGATTTCGACAACGGGCCCCCGAGCCAGGATGGCCGCCCGCTCGACCACGTTGTGCAGCTCCCGTACGTTGCCCGGCCAATGGTAGGCCATAAGCCGTTCCGCGGACGGTTCGGAGACCGACTCCAGCGCTTTGCCCAGCTTCCGGGCAAGATTCCCCAGGAAGTACTCGACCAGGACGGGGATGTCCTCCTTGCGCTCGCGCAACGGCGGGATGAGAAGCGGGAAGACATTGAGGCGATAATAGAGGTCGGCGCGAAAGGCGTGGCTGTCCACCATCTGCTCCAGATCACGGTTGGTCGCGGCCACCACCCGGGCATCCACCCTCAGGGTGCGGGTACCGCCGACCCGCTCGAACTCCTGTTCTTGAAGGACCCGCAGCAGCTTCGCCTGCGCGGAGGCGGACAGCTCGCCCACCTCATCCAGGAAGATTGTCCCGCCGTCGGCCAGCTCGAAGCGCCCCTTCTTCTGCTGGGTGGCACCGGTGAACGCCCCTCTCTCGTGGCCGAAGAGCTCGCTTTCCACGAGCTCCCCCGGTAACGCCGCACAATTGACCTTCACCAGCACCCGATCCCGCCGCGGGCTGCGCTGGTGGATCTCCTTCGCCACCAGCTCCTTGCCCGTGCCGGTCTCCCCGGTGATCAACACCGTGGCGTCCGTGGCGGCCACGACGTCCACGTCGGCGAGGAGGGCACGGATCCGTTTGGAGGTGCCGACGACGGTCTGCCGGCGATACTCCGCCTCCATCGCCTCTTGCAGGAGCTGCCGCTCCTGTTGCGACCGTTGCAAGGCCCGCTCCACCTTTTCGCGGTCGGTCACGTCGCGCAGGATGATCGTGAGGAGCCGACTACCGCCGGCGTGCACCGGGGAGATGGTGGCCTCGCTGGGGAACTCTTCACCGTTCGCCCGGACCGCCATCAAGCCGCGCGGCGCCCACATCGGTTTGGCGGGCCGGGGCGCACCGCCGGCCGGCTGGAGGTAGCCGTCCAGCATCTTACGGAGCGGTGGCGCGAGGAACCGATCGATGGGCTGGCCGACGGCCCAGTCGGCCGCACACTTGAAGACCTGCTCCGCGGCGGCGTTGAACAAGGTGATGCGACGGTTGCCGTCGATGGTGATGATCGCGTCCATGGCCGACGCCAGGATCCCGGCGAGGCGCGCCTCGCTGTCCCGCAAGTGCGCCTCGGCCTGCTGGCGTTGCAACTCGGCGGTCACACGTGCAGCGAAGATCCGGAAGACGGAGAGGTCGTCACCCAGGGCCGGCATCGGCTTGTCGTCGAACACCGCCAGGTGGCCCAGCACCTCGCCGCTACGATCCGCCAGGGGGATGGCGAGATAGCTCCTCGCACCGAGCGACGCCAACCCTGTGTCGGCAGGGAAGAGCTCCTGAATGTGGTCAGGAAAGTGGCGCATCTCCCCGGCGAGAACGGGCTCGCAGGGGGTCCCCACAATGTCGTACTCGGCGCTGTCGACAAACTCCCCGTTGCACCAGAAGGCCAGGGTGCGAAATTTAGTCCGGACCGATCCGAATACGGCCACGAAGGCGAAACGTACGTCTAGTGCCTCGGCAACGTTGCGGACCAGGGCGCGGTAGAACGCCTCGCCCGTCTCCATCGCGGTGCCCGCGACGATGGCTCGGAGCACGTCCCCTCCGCATGGAGAGCGGATATCGTTCTTCCCCGCACCCTCCAGCGACCGCAATGCCGGCATGACCCACCCCCTCACGCCCAAGAACTCGCGCCGATTGCTCAACAATTATGATTAAGTCTACAGCTTTCAGCCACGGTCGCTCAATGCGCCTCGTCCCAGTTGCGGCCCACTCCCGTGTCCACCACCAGCGGCACCTTCAGACTCGCGGCGGCGCCCATCTCCCGGGTGACCATCTCCCGCACCGCGTCGACCTCCGCGTCGGGGACCTCCAGCACCAGCTCGTCGTGGACCTGGAGGACCAGGCGGCTGGCCAGCCCCTCCCGGCGCAGGGCCTCGTCCACCCGCAGCATCGCCACCTTGATGATGTCCGCGGCCGAGCCCTGGAGCGGGGTGTTGATCGCCATGCGCTCGCCGTTGGCGCGCACCACCCGGTTGTCGCTGTTCACCTCGGGCAGGGGGCGGCGGCGGCCCAGGAGGGTGGTGACGTAGCCGGTCTCCCGCGCCTCCCGCACAGACCCGTCGAGGTACGCCCGGACCTTGGGGTAGCGGGCGAAGTAGTGCTCGATGAACCGCTTCGCCTCCGCCAGGGGCACGTCGATCTGCTGCGCCAGGCGGAACGCCCCCATGCCATAGAGGATGCCGAAGTTGATGGTCTTGGAGTCCCGGCGCATGGCCTCGGTGACCTGGTCCTCCTCCAGGCCGAAGATCTGCGCCGCGGTCGCCCGGTGGATGTCGGCGCCGTCGACGAACGCCTGGATGAGCTGCTCGTCGCCGGAGAAGTGGGCCAGGAGCCGCAGCTCGATCTGCGAGTAGTCCGCCGACAGCAGCCGCTGCCCCCTGGGAGCGACGAACGCCCGGCGGATCGTGCGCCCCCGCTCGGTGCGGATCGGGATGTTCTGCAGGTTGGGGTGGGAGGAGGAGAGACGGCCGGTGGCGGCGACGGTCTGATGGAAGCGGGAGTGGATGCGGCCGTCCGCGGCGATCAGGGTGGGCAGCACCGTGACGTAGGTGTTGAGCAGCTTGGTGATCGAGCGGTAGTCGAGGATCTTCGCCGGCAGGGGGTGGCGGCGGCCCAGCTCCTCCAGGACCGAGACGTCGGTGGACGGGCCGGTCTTGGTGCGCTTCACCACCGGCAGGGCGAGCCCCTCGTAGAGGACCGTGGCGAGCTGCTTGGGGGAGTTAATGTTGAACTGCTCGCCGGCGAGGTCGTGGATCTCCTCCTCCAGGGCCCCCAGCTCCTCCGCCATCTCCGCGGTCAGCCCCTCCAGGGCCGGGCGATCGACGGCGATCCCCGCCACCTCCATGGCGCACAGCACCTCCTGCAAGGGTCCCTCCACCTCGGCGTAGAGGCGCTCCAGCCCGGTGGCCGCCAGCTCGGTCTCCAGGTGCGGCGCGAGGGCCGCGAGGGCCAGGCCACGCCCCCGGAGGAAGGCGGCGCGCTCCCCCTCGGGCAGGTCGGCCAGGGCGCGGCGCCCCTTGCCCTTGCCCAGCCCCGCCTCCTCCGAGGCCACCGACTGGTGGAGCCAGGCGGCGGCGAGGTCGGCGAGCTCCGTCGGGTCGCGGCCGGCATCGAGGAGGTACGAGGCGAGGGCCGTGTCGAAGCGGGGCACGCGCACGACGATCCCCGGCTCCGCGAGATAGCGGAGCTGGGGCTTGAGGTCGTGGCCCAGCCACCGGCCGGCCGCACTGCCGAGCCACGGCGCCAGGGCCGCCAGCCACGGCGCCGGGTCGGGCACCAGCGCGTACGCCACGGCATCGTGGGTGGCGACCTGGATCGCCCGCAGCTCGGCGGGGCTTGGCGGCTCCTCGTCGAGCCACAGATGGAGGGCGACCTCGCCGGTCAGCCAGGTTGCCAGCTCTGCCGGTGCCACTAGGCGCGTGGCACCAGCGGCCGGCGCCGGCGCCTCGGCGGCGGGCTCGTCGTCGAGCCCCAGCTCGCCCGGCAGGCGGGTGAACTCCAGCTCCGCGAACAGGGCGCGCAGGGCGTCGCGGTCCATCGGTCGGGGAATGAGATCGATCCCGGTCAGGTCGACGTCCGTGCGGATGGTGGCCAGCGCCTTGGAGAGACGCGCCTGATCGGCCCCCGCGATCAAGGCCTCGCGGCGCTTCTTGGCCTTGATCTCGCTGGCCGCGGCGAGCACCCCCTCCAGGTCGCCGTAGGCCTGGAGCAGCTCCGCCGCCCCCTTCGGGCCGATGCCGGGCACGCCCGGGATGTTGTCCGAGGTGTCGCCGATCAGGGCGAGGCAGTCGGGGACCAGGCGCGGGCCGACGCCGAACTTCTTCTCCACCGCCGCCGTGTCGACCACCTCCTCCTTCAGGGAGTCCCACATGGAGATGCCGCCGTCGATGAGCTGCATCAGGTCCTTGTCCCGGGTGACCAGCACCGCCGTGTCGCCGGCCGCCACCGTACGGCGCGCCAGGGTGCCGAGGACGTCGTCTGCCTCCACCCCCGCCACGATCGCCGTGGGGATACCCATCGCTTCCACCAGGCGATGGATGTACGGGATCTGCACGCGCAGGTCGTCGGGCATGGGCGGCCGGTGGCCCTTGTAGTCCGGATAAAGCTCGTTGCGGAAGGTCGGCCCCTTGGCGTCGAAGGCGATCACCGTCCGGTCCGGCCGCCGCTCCTTGAGCAACTTGAGCAGCATGCGCGCGAAGATCAGGGTGGCGTTGGTCGGCAGTCCGGTGGAGGTGGACAGCTCGCGCAGCGCATAAAATGCGCGGTACAGGTAGTAGGCACCGTCGACCAGGTAGACCTCAGCCATGGCGTTGCTCGCCGCCGGACCCCCGCTCACCCAAGGGGATCCACCACTTCCAGGAAGGGGAACCGGTGGAAGTCGCTGTCCCGCGTGTAGATGGTGCGGATACCGTGCTCGCGCATCAGCACCGCGGTGTGGGCGTCGTGGAGGAGATTGCCGCGCAGGGCCGGCAGCTCCGCCACGGTCACCGCGGCGACCTGGGCGTGGCGGGGGGTGGGGATGAGGAGCGAGAGGGCGGGGGCGGCCAGCACCGCCTCGATAAACTGCCACCCGGCCGCCAGGGTCCAGGGCCGCCGGAACACCCGGGGGTGGGTCACCACCCGCAGGAACTCGTAGACGATGTTCCAGGTCAGGTACCAGGGGAGCCGTCCCCGACGCCACTCTTCCAGCCGGCGCCGGCACTCCGGATGTTCCGGTGAGCCGGCGCCCGCGGCGTAGACCAGCACGTTCGTATCGACGACGAACAACGCTACCGCCCCTCCATCGCCTGATAGAGGGCTTCACGATCGGCAAGATCGACCAGGGCTCCACCCCCGTCGAAGGCCGGCAGGGCCGGCAGCTCGGCCCGAGAGGGGGGCTGCTCCAGGAGCAGCCGTAAGGCGGCCTCCACCAGGGCCGAGAGCGTCGTGCCGCGCCGTGCCGCCTCTTCCCGCAGCCGCACCATGACGCCGTCATCGATGTTCAGGGTGGTCTTCATATGGAAAACCATATTCACAGTACGGGTTGCCGTCAAGCGACCGCCCCGGGCGGCTCCGAACGAACGGGCGCGGCGCCCGGCGTCCCAAGGAGCAGCGCGGCCGGGACGAGGACGGCCGGAACCGAACCTTGACCGGAAATACCGCAGGAGCCGTTCATAGGTACCGCACCATCCCCACCACCACCCCGCGGATCGCCACCTCGCGGCCGGTCACCTCCACGGGCGCCAACGCCGCATTGGCCGGCACCCGCCACACCAAGGACCACCGCCGCGACCCCGGCGTGATGGGACGGCTGCTGGAGTACCTGCTACGCCACCCGGTGGCGGCGGCTCGCACCCGCTATCGACCCGGCCCCAACACGGTGACCCTCTACGATCGTGAGCAGCGCGACCCGCACGGGACGGTCCGGCGGATCGGCAAGCGGGAGGGGCTCACCGCCCGCGAGTTTCTCGCCCGCCTCGCCTCTCAGATCCCCGAGCCCGGCTTCCAGCCCGTCCGCGACTACGGGGTCGACGCCAACGCCTACAAAGGGAAGGCGCTGGGGGAGTCCGCCCGTACGGGCCTCCGACACCTACCCATCCGCGCCACCCCCCGCTGGGCCGGGTGGGTGTGGCGGATCCACGGCATCGATCCCCGCCGCTGTCCGAGCCGTGGCGGCTGGATGGCGGTCGTAGGCCTCCTGCTGCCCGAGGACGGCCCCCTCTTCACACGGTGGCTTGGCGCGATCGAAGGCCAGCGCGCCAAGCTTCCCCGAAGCCGCGATGGCCCAGGCTCTTGTCTCCATTTTGAACGATGTGCGTCTCACATTGAGACGATCTCGTCTCATTTTTGAACCATCGCCCCAAGAAGCGGGACCTTGTGGTGGGGTAGTCGAGAGGAATTGCCCAAGGTCTGGATGCCCTACACTGTTGGTTCCATAAGAGCCGTCATCGAATCCCCGGTGCCGAGCCTCGGCGGATCGCCCTTGGCCGGACACCGCGTTTGCTGCGGAGGAGATCGACAGGGGACCCGCGGCATGGGCGCCGAAAAGGCCGCCTTCCTCGGGAAGGGCTCCAAACCACCCGGCTTGCCGCCCAACCTCCCCCCTCCAGACGCCCACAACGGCCCACGCAGCCCACCCAGGAAAAGCAATTCCTGTCAGTCCAGATAGACCTCAGCCACGGTCGCCTCCCGCGTCGGGCGCCAGGAAGGGTAGGAGCGCGTCCCACACCGCCTCCAGACCCTGCCGCTTCACGGAGGAGACCGGCAGCAGCACGGCGTCGTCCTCCGCGGCGAGGGCGAGGCCGGCGGCAATCTCCCGCAGGTGGGTCGGCCGGCGGTTGAGCGTCACCTTGTCCGCCTTGGTGGCGACCACCCAGTGGCGGCGGCGATACTCGACCAGCCAGTCGCGGAGCTGGCGGTCCTCGCGGCTCGGCGAGTGGCGCAGATCGACGATCTGCACCACGCCAACCAGCGGGCGGCTGCACTCCAGGTAGGTGCGCACCATCGGCCCCCATTGCCGCTTCACCTCCAGGGGGACCTGGGCGAAGCCGTAGCCGGGGAGATCGACGAAGTGGAAGGCGTCGTTGATGCGGAAGAAATGGATGCGCTGGGTGCGCCCTGGCGTGTTCGAGGTGTGGGCCAGGCGCCGGCGGCCCAGGAGGGCGTTGATCAGGGACGACTTGCCCACGTTGGAGCGGCCGGCGAAGGCGATCTGCGGCAGGTCGTCCGCCGGGTAGCCGTGCGGGTGGTCGGCGCTGGCGGCCAGCTCGGCCGAGCGGACGATCACGGGTGCCCTCGACGAGTTGGCCGCTGTATGGCCCGACGACAGAGGATCGATGTCGGACCGAAGCGGCCCGGGACGGGGGGCGAGAGATGGCGGGTGGGGGGTGGGGGAATGGTTGGCCGTCGACGACGGCCAACGATTTTTTTGTGGCGATGGTCCCTGCCATCGATGTTGCCGGCCGGCAGGGCCGGATCCTGCCCCCCATCCCGACACCTGCGGCGTCGATCGAGCCGCGCTGCGCGTTCTGCCGTCATCCCTTCACACCTGCCACCACCCGCACATGGGGCCGGCGCACCTCGACGTTGTCGATCAGCCGCACCCCGCCCACGGTGACGGCGGCGAGCAGCACCATGGCGTCCGCGGCCGCGGTCAACGGGATCAGGGTGTCGGGAGCGGCCAGGGCAAGGTACCCGACCTGGAGACGGTACTCGGTCTCCAACTCGCTGCGCCCTGCGGCAAGGATCGCGGAGGTCGGTGCGCCCACTTCCGCGGCGAGGAGCTGATCGCGCAGCCGGCATAGGGTCCGGTAGAGGCCCGCGGCCCGGGCGCGGCTCGACGGGTCGAGACGCTGGTTGCGCGAGCTCATGGCCAGGCCGTCGGGCTCGCGCACCGTGGGCATGGCGACGATCTCCACCGGCAGGTTGAGGTCCGCCACCATGCGCCGCACCACCACGCTCTGCTGGTAGTCCTTGAGACCGAAGTAGGCGGTGTGTGGTTGGACGATGTTGAGCAGCTTGGCCACCACCGTCGCCACCCCGCTGAAGTGGCCCGGCCGCCCCTCGCCCTCGAAGCGCCGGGCGACGTCGCCCACCTCCACCCGGGTGTCGAACCCCTGGGGGTAGATCTCGTTCTCCGTCGGGTGGAACAGGATATCGACGCCGGCGGCCTCGGCCTGCTCCATGTCGTCGACCAGGGAACGGGGGTACCGTTCGAGGTCCTCTGGATCGTCGAACTGGGCCGGGTTGACGAACAGCGACACCACCACCAGGTGGTGCTCCTCCTTCGCCTCGCGCATCAGCGACAGGTGGCCGGCGTGGAACGCCCCCATGGTGGGCACCAGGCCGATGCGCTTCTTCTCGTAGCGCGGGCCGTGCAGGGTGTCGCGCAGGACGGCGGCGGAGCGGATAGCTTTCATGGGTGTGCCAGGGGCCAGAGGCCGGGGGCCAGGGGACGCGGGACAGACAGCCTGCGAAAATTTTGCGGGGATCCGTGGCGGACGTTGTAGGAGCGGGCAAGCCCGCTCCTCCAGGTGGCTACGACCACCCCCGCGGAATTTCCCCATGCGCGCGAATCAATCGACATGCCCCTCATCATCTCTCTTCTTCTGGCCCACCTGGCCCCCGGCCTCTGGCCCCTCGCCCCTGCGCCACGCGCCCGAGCGGCCGCCGGACTTCTCGCGCAGACAGATCTCGCCGATCATCACCGCCCGGTCGATCGCCTTCACCATGTCGTACAGGGTGAGGGCCGCGACGCTCACCGCGGTGAGGGCCTCCATCTCCACCCCCGTGGGGCCGGTGGTCTTCACCCGCGCCACGATCTCCACCCGACCCTCCGCCACCACCGGTTCGAGGTCGACCGCCACCGCGGTGATGGCCAGGGGGTGGCAGAGGGGGATGAGGTCGCTGGTGTGCTTCGCCCCCTGGATGCCGGCGATCCGCGCCACCGCCAGGACGTCGCCCTTGGCCACGGCCCGGTCGACGATCGCCGCCACGGTGGCGGTCGCCATGTGGACCACGCCGTGGGCCACCGCCTCGCGCGCCGTCGCCGGCTTGGCGGAGACGTCCACCATCCGGGCGGCCCCGCTGTCGTCCAGGTGGGTGAAATCGGCCATGGCTCGTTGCCCGGGATCGGCGAGGCGTCGCTGGGCGCCCCTTGCAGACTCGGCGGTCGGTTAGGATGCTGCACGCGCTCTTGAGGCGGGGCGATGCTGGCCCCGAGGCCGCAGACTCTACCCCCGGAGATCGATCCATGACACCAGAAGAATGTCTGGCCGCCCACGCCCGCGGTGACTCCCTCGCCGACCTCGATCTGGCCTGGATCGACCTCGCCAAGGTGAACCTGTCCGGGGCCGACCTGCGGGACACCACCCTCACCGCCGCCCACATGGAGGGTGCCAACCTCGACGGCGCGACCCTCGACGACTGCTTCGCCGCCGAGATCTACCTCACCGGCGCCTCGCTGGCGGGGGTCCAGGGGGAGAAGGCCTTCTTCCAGCGCGCGTGGCTCGAAGGGGCGAATCTGCGGGATTCGCAACTGGAGGCGGCCGATTTCGGCGGTGCCCGCATGAAACGTGCCGACCTCTCGCGCTGCAAGCTCACCAGCGCCTCCTTCCTCGACGCCGACCTGGAGGAGGCCCGCCTGACCGGTGCCGATCTGCGCGGCGGCATCCTGCGCGGGGCCAATCTCCGCGGCGCCGACTTCTCCGGGGCCGACCTCACCGGTTGCGACCTGCGCAAGGTCGATGTGAAGGGGGCGAACTTCACCGGCGCAATTACCGAGCAGGTTCTGTTTTACGGCACGCCGCCCTGGGGCGGCCCGGTCGGTCGCGAGGACTGGAAGGCCGAGCTGCCCCACTACCAGGAGGATTAGCGGCAGACCGACCGGTTCTCCCCGCAGGGGAGTCCCTCGGGGCGGATGATCGCGGCGTGCCCCCAGAATCCCGGTAGGAGCCGAATCCCTCCGGCGATCTCAGGCCCAAAGGGCCTGCCGCGCCGCCGGCGCGGGATCGCCGGTGCAACCGGCTCCTACCTCGGGTCGAACGATCGCGCCATGACCCAGCCCCACGGCCGGCGCGTGGCCGGGGTGGTAGACAACGAGGATGGGCTGTCCGGGCAGGCTGGCCTAGAACCACGGCTTCGGCCAAACTTACAGGCCGCGTCCCATTCGTGAACCCGCAGGAGGAACGACCTTGGCAATCGACATTGCGATCCGTATTGGTGGGGAGGGTGGCGAGGGTGTCATCAGCTCCGGCGACTTTTTGATGCAGGCCGCCGCCCGCGCGGGCTTCGAGGTGATGACCTTCAAGTCCTTTCCCGCAGAGATCAAAGGGGGGTACGCCCTCTCCCAGGTACGCTTCTCCGACGAGAAGATCCTGTCCCAGGGAGACGGCTTCAACATCGTCGTGTGCTTCAACGACGAGGCCTACCAGGTGAACAAGGCCGACCTCGCTCCGGGCAAGGTGCTGGTCTACGACGGCCCCGACGAATTCCCCATCGAGGACCATCCGGGGGTCGCCTGCTATGCGGTCCCCATGAGCCAGATCGCCAAGCAGGAGCTGAAGGCGTACATCTCCAAGAACATGGTGGCGATGGGCGCGGTGTGCGAGCTGTTCGGGTTCCCGGTCGAGTCCCTGCGCACCTCGATCCACGACAAGTTCATCAAGAAATCCCAGGCGATCGTCGACCAGAATTACGCCGCCCTGGAGGCGGGTGCCGCCTACGTGCGCGAGCATTACGGCAGCGATCCTACGTACACGTTCCCCGAGCCGCGGGAGATGCAGGATGTGATCATCGTCGAGGGCAACCAGGCGATTGCCCTGGGAGCGATGGCTGCCGGTTGCCGCTACCTCGGCGCCTACCCGATCACCCCCGCCACCAGCGTCGGCAACTACGCCACCACCTACTTCCCACGGGCGGACGGCTACGTTTACCAGGCCGAGGATGAGATCGCCGCGATTGCCTCCACCATCGGCGCCAGTTACTGCGGCACCAAGGGCATGACCGTAACCGCTGGCCCCGGCATCGATCTCAAGAGCGAGATGATTGGCCTGGCGGCGATGGCGGAGATCCCGGTGGTCATCGCCGACATCCAGCGGGGCGGCCCGTCGACCGGCATGCCGACGAAGCACGACCAGAGCGACCTGTTCATGGCGTGTCACGCCTTCCACGGGGATACCCAGCGGGCGGTGATCGCCGCGTCTAATGTGGAGGAATGCTTCTACCTAATCATCGAGGCCTTCAACCTGGCGGAGAAATACCAGATCCCGGTCCTGTTCCTCTCCGACGCCTCGCTCTCCTTGCAGGTGGAGGCGATGCCGCGGCCCGATCTGTCCAAAGTCAAGGTCGTCGACCGGTTGCGCTACCGGCCCAATGGCAATGGCGCCGAGGAGAGGTTCCTCCGCTACCAGGTGACCGAGTCGGGTATCTCCCCCATGTCTCACCCGGGTGACATCGGTGGTGGCTACGCCGCCACTGGCCTGCAGCATGCGGAAGACTCCAGCCCGCGCACCAGCCCGAAGGTGGCCACGGAGATGAACTCCAAGCGGTGGCGCAAGCTCGAAGGGATCGAGAATGAGCTGGACTGTCTGTCCCAGGGGGCGGACAAGGCCAAGGTCGGCATCATCTCCTGGGGGCTCACCCAGAACGTGGTACGCGAGGCCATGGCCCGCATGCTGGCCGAGGGCATGGAGGTCGCCGCCCTCTATCCCAAGCTCTTATGGCCCATCCAGACCAGGCCGATCGAGGCGTTCGCCGCGCGCTGCGACAAGCTGCTGCTACCGGAGGCCAACTACCAGGGCCAGTTCGCCAAGCTAATCCGCGCGGAGACCGGCATCGAGTGCATCCGGCAAAACATCTTCCGCGGTGAGCCCTTCATCCCGCGGGAGATCGTCGCCAAAGTGAAAGAGATCTACTAATCCCACCCCCTCGGGGTGCGCCCCGGGTCCTCATCGAGGAAACGCTCATGATTCAGAATCTTCTCGAAGAAGTCGTCAAGCCGAAGGGCTACTCCAGCGGCATCGAGTCCACCTGGTGCCCCGGGTGCGGGGACTTCGGCGTCACCAACGCCCTTGCGAAGACCTTCTCCGGCGAGAAGGTCGACGCCGCCAACACCGTCCTCGTTTCCGGCATCGGCTGCTCCTCCCGCCTCCCCCTGTGGATGAGCCCGTACGGCTTTCACTCTCTCCACGGCCGGGCATTGCCGGTCGCCGTGGGGATGAAGATCGCCAACCCCAAGCTCGACGTCCTGGTCACCATCGGCGATGGCGACGCCTTCTCCATCGGTGGCGGCCACTTCCCGCATGCGGCACGGCGTAACTTCGACATGACGGTCGTGGTGATGGACAACAAGATGTATGCCCTGACCAAGAACCAAGCCTCCCCCACCTCACGCCTGGACTACCCTGGCTCCTTGAGCCCGTCGGGTAACGTCGACGAGCCGATGAACACCCTCGGGCTGGGCCTCTCCTACGGCGCGACGTTCGTGGCCCAGACCTTCTCCGGCAAGCCGAAGCACGTGGCGGAGATCGTCCAGCGGGCGATGAACCACACCGGCTTCTCGTTCGTCAACGTCCTCTCCCCCTGCCCCACCTACAACAAGTTCGAGACCTTCGAGTTCTGGAAGGGGCGCGTCGAGGAGATCCCCGAGGACCATGATGTGACCAACAAGATCGCGGCCCTGGCCATCTCCGAGGAGGGCATGAAGAACGAGAAGATTCCGATCGGTGTCCTCTACCAGGTCACCAAACCGACCTACGAAGATCAGGTCCGCAACGTCAAGGGACGCTTCAACTCGGTGCCCGCAGACGAGTTCGACATCAACACGATTTTTGACTCCCTCAGCCCGATGAACGCCTGATCACAGGGCGATAAGCCAAAAAAATCCCCGCCCCGGATATCCGGGGCGGGGATTTTTTTGAAGCGCGGGGATAAAACGTCGTGCCTTATACCAGTACCTTCACCGCCGCGATCGCCGCATCGTAATTGGGATGCTCGGTCATCTCCGGGACGTACTCCACGTACTTGACCTTGTTGTCCTTGCCGATGACGAAGATCGCCCGGTGGTCGAGGCGGTGCTCCTTGATGAGGACGCCGTACGCCTGGCCGAACGAGCCGTCCTTGTAGTCGGAGAGCGTCTCTACCTTGTCGATGCCGGCGGTCTCGCAGAACCGGCCCTGGGCAAAGGGAAGGTCCATGGAGATGCAGAGGATGGCGACATCGCCGAGGCCGGCCGCCTCCTCGTTGAAGCGACGTGTCTCTTGGGCGCACACGGGCGTGTCCAGAGAGGGAACGGAAGTGATGACCCGCACCTTGCCGTTGTACGAGGAACCCTGCACATCTGCGAGACCCTTGCGCACGGTGAAGTCCGGCGCGGCATCGCCGGGCTTCAGGCCGGGGCCGATCAGGGTGAGCGGGTTGCCCTTCAAGGTGGCGATGCCGGTACGTTCGTTGCTCATGAGAGATTCCTCCTCAGAAGTGCTCGGTGAAAAAAACGGTCTGGCCAATCCCACGGGGAGGTCGACCGCTGTCCCGGGGAAGAGGGGTTCTAGTCGAACCGCGGGGACTGAGCCACCCCCGTCCCCCGCGCGGGACAAGGCCGCGCCGAAGCGCTCCGACGCATCGGTGTCTCTTCCTCACGGAGTCCCCATGGTGCGCGCGGTATCGTATAGTTCCGCGACGCTGGCACCATTTTCGACCCCTGCCGGGAGACGTGACCATTGCGGAACGTGTTGCAACCGCTGATCCCGTTCGTGCCGTGGCTACGCCGTTATCGCGTCTCCACCTTGCGGCTGGACTTCGTGGCGGCCCTCACCGTGGCCGTAGTGGCGGTCCCCCAGTCCATGGCCTACGCCCTGATCGCGGGGATCCCGGTCCATTACGGGCTCTACACCTCGATCGTCCCGACCATCGTGGCGGCCCTGTGGGGGAGCTCCGCGCAGCTCATCACCGGTCCCACGAACGCGATCTCGCTGGTGGTCTTCTCCAGCCTGTTGGGGATGGCGGACCCGTTTACGGACCGATACGTGCAGCTCGCCTTCACCCTCGCCCTGCTGGTCGGCTTGATCCAGGTCTTCCTCGGGTTTGTCCGCCTCGGGGTCCTGGTGAACTTCGTCTCCCACTCGGTGGTCATCGGCTTCACCGCCGGAGCCGGGGTGCTCATCGGCGTCAAGCAGCTCAAGAACCTGCTCTTCGACCCGGCCTACGCGGCGACCCTACCGAAGGTGCACTCGATCACCGAGACCCTGTGGCAGACGATCCGCCACCTTCCCCACACCCACCTCCCCACCCTCGGCCTGGGGCTGCTGACCGTCGGCGTGATCCTCGGGGTAAAGCGCGTCTGGCCCGCCGGATGGGGGCCGGCACCGGGGGCACTGGTGGCGATGGTCGCGTGCGGCGTGGTGGTGGCGCTGGGCGGGAGCGCCCCCGAGCTGCTGCGCGCCGAGGTAGGTGAGATGGTCACCGACCAGTGGGTGACTACGGGCATCTTCGGCACCGAGGGCACGACCAAGGTGGTGGGGGCCATCCCCCAATCACTGCCGCCGCTCTCCATGCCCACCTTCGATCTGGGCCTGTGGCGACAACTCTTCAATGCGGCCCTGGCCATCGCCTTGCTGGGCCTCCTGGAGTCGGTCTCCATCGCCAAGGCGATCGCCTCCCAGACTCGGCAACGGTTGGATGGGAATCAGGAGTTCATCGGCCAGGGACTGTGTAACGTCGCGGCGAGCCTCTTCTCCGGCTACCCCTGCTCGGGCTCCTTCACCCGCTCGGCGGTCAACCACAAGGCCGGCGCCCAGAGCGGCATGGCCGGCGTGTTCGGCGGCGTGGTCGTGGCCGTCACGGTGCTGCTCATGGCCAACGGGGCCGCCTACCTGCCGATCTCAGCCCTCGCCGGGATGCTGATCGTGGTCGCCTATGGCATGGTCGACCACCACGCCCTGAAGCTCAGCCTCGCCGCTACCCGCGGGGACCGGGCGGCGGTGATCGTCACCTTCCTGGCCACCATCTTTCTCCACCTGGAGTACGCGGTCTATATCGGCGTCGGTCTCTCGCTGGTCCTCTACCTCGCCCGCACCTCCCGACCCGAGGTACGCGAGTGGGTGCCGGACCGCCGCCTCTTCCAGACCGGCGATACCAGCCGGCTGCCCCACTGCCCGCAGCTCCCGGTGGTGCAGGTGGACGGCTCCCTGTTCTTCGGATCCATGGGCTGGTTCAACGACGAGATCCGGCGGGTCCTGGGCAACTACCCGGATGCAAAAAGCCTCATCCTGCGCATGGACGCGGTCAACCATCTTGATGCCACCGGCGCCGCCGGCCTGGAAGAGCTCCTGCACCTGCTGATCGACAGGGGCGGCCGTCTCTATCTGTGTGAGACCAAGCTCGGGGTCGTCCAAGTGCTCAAGAACAGTGGCCTGCTGGAGAAGATCGGACCGGAGAACCTCTTCGTCTACACCCGCGACGCCCTGCGCAAGCTGGAGCCTCAGCTCCAGCCCGCGATCTGTGCGCGGTGCGACGTCCTCGCCTTCGAGGAGTGCGAGACCTTGCAGGCCAGCGCCAGCGGTGCCTGGCCGCCGACGCAACAGGAAGTGGCCACATGAAGATCTTCACCTACATCGAGGACACACCCCTGTGCCCCACCGCTCTGCGCACCGCGGGTCGCCTCGCCCAACGCCTCGGGGCCGACTTGGCGGTGTTGACCTCCCGGACCGGGACGGTCGTGTCCGAGCCCGAGCCGCCGCTCGGCCGAGACCTACCGCGCGACCAGTGGGACGCCCTGCCACCCGGTCTTGCCCTCCTCACCCGTGCCCTGGCCGAGTTGGAGGGGATCGGGGTGCTGACGCAGACCGAGGCGATCCGCATCCGCGAGGAGACCGGCGACGTACGAGTGTTCCGCGTGGCCATGGCCGCTGGCCGCACCGCCACCTTCCAGGTCTGTTTCGGGCCGCCCCTGCCCACCATCCAGGCCGCGGTCGAGGGTGGCGACGACCACGACCTGCTGGTGATCGCGGACCCCGGGAAGAAGGGGCTCCACCGGGTGGTCACCACCAACCTCGCCCACCGCACGGCCCTCGACACCATGATCTCGGTGCTGGCGGTGAAGGGTGACCACCTCGACTCCCGGGTCATCCTGTGTGCGGACGGCTCCAAGTCGGCGCGACGTGCCTACCCGCTGCTCCGGCAGCTCCTCCCCGCCCTCGGGGGTCGGGTGGACATCCTCGGCGTGCACGAACGGCTGGCCGCGAACGACGTGAAGGAGACCTGTGTGATCTGCGCGGAGCGCGCCCGTACCTGGCTCACCAACGCCGGCAAGGAGTCCACGATCCACATCAAGGAGGGGGAGAGCGCCGTCGACGTGATCCTCGCGGAGAGTGGCGACGACGCCCTGATCGTGCTGGGTGCCTCGCTTCGCTCCGATCTCGCGCGCCGCCTCAAGGGCAGCGTGCCGATGCACGTCATGGAGAAGAGCCGTGCCTCGGTCCTCCTGGTGAAGGCCCTGCCAGAGGAGGAGATGCCGCTTTAGTCTTTCTGTCGGGCCTCGGCCCGACAGAAAGACTTATTTGACGATCATCACCGACGACGGTGAGTGCTCCAGGACCTTGAGGGGCACGCTGCCCATGAGGTAGCGGCGGATATGGGAACGGCCGGAGACACCGAGGACCGTGAGGTCGAACTCCTCGGAGACCTTGAGGATCTCCTCCGCCCGATCCTCCGCGACGCCGATGCGGCTGACCGCCGTCACCCCCGCCCCGGTGAGCAGCGATAGACCGCGGTCCAGCCGGCGCTCCGCCGCCTCGCGCTCGCCCCCCTCGGCGGCCACGCTGAACAGGGTGAGGTCGCACCCCTTGGCCTTGGCGAGTGGGCCCACGAACCGCACCGCACGCTCGGCCGCCTCGGAGCCATCGGAGCACACCAGCACCCGCTGCAGCTCACCAGCACCACGCACCACCAGGACCGTTTGCTCGGAGAACAGGGCAACCCGCTGGGCCGTGGAGCCCATCACCCACCGCTTGAGCCCCTTCTTGCCGCGTGAGCCCATGACCACCATGTCGTAAGAGAGGGAGTCGAGCTCGTTGAGGATCACGCCGGCCGGGTCCCCACCGTCGCGCAATCGCAGGCGAATGTGCTCGTCGTGGCGGCCGTGGAAGTGCACCTCCAGCAACCCCTTGCCCAGCTCCCGGAGCCCGTGCCGCAGCTTCACGGGCTGTCCCACCTCGTCCTCCTCCACCTGGCCGCGCTCGGCCAGCAGCGCCTCCGCCTGGCGCAAGACCAGCAGTCCAGGGAGGTCGAGCTCCCAGTCGACGATCTTCTCCCGCGCGAGGGCGACCATCTCCTGAAAGCCGCTGGGCGCCTTGGGGCGCACGAACAGCACCGTCAGGTTCGCCGGCGTGGCAGACAACAGGTTGGCGACGCAGCCGAGGGCCTTGCGCGCCTCCTCGCCACCGTCGTAGCAGACCAGGAGGGTCATCAGCCCGTTGTCGAGGGGACGACGGCTATACATGGAAGAGGCTCCAGTACACCTGCGACATCAGGAGGATGAGGATGAAGGAGGCGAGAAACATCCGCCATCCAACCCTGAGGAAATCGGTCGTCTTCAGATACCCCGAAGCATAGACGATGGTGCAGGCCGGCGTCCCCACCACGGTGAAGTAGGCGAAGGCCGAGCTCACCGCCGTGACCAGGCCGATGCCGATCGGGGAGTCGCCCGAGTGCTGGGCCATGTTCAGGGTGATGGGCCCGAGCACGGCCACCGCGGCACCGTTGCTCATGGTGTTGGTCATCAGGGTGGTGAGACCGGAGACCGCCGCAACCAGGCCGATGCCGTGGCTAGCCCCGAACGGCGCGAGCAGGTCGAGGCAGGTCCGCGCCACCCACTCGGCGGCGCCGCTGTCCTTCATCTGCACACCGAGGGAGATCGCCGCCCCGTAGAGCAGCACCACCCCCCAGTTGACGTTGGTAGAGATATCCTCCCACTTCACCAACCCGAGGGAGAGGTAGAGGCACACCCCGATCAGGGCCACCGTCCCCATGCCGATCCTGCCAGAGATCGTGATCCACCCCACTAGGGTGAGGGCGAAGAGAACGATCGCTAGCCACGCCTGGCCGCTCATCGGCCCCTCCTCCTCCACCTGCTCGCGCAGCGAGGTAAGGGCCGGGGTGAGGTCGCGGATCTCCGGGCGAAAGGTGAACAGGAGGATGGCGACCAGCGCCGGGATCTGCACCAAGACCATCGGATAGCAGTAAATCATCCAGTCGAGGTAGCCGATCTTGGCGATGCCGAACTCGCTCCAGTAGCCCATCATGATCGCGTTGCGCGCGCCGCCCGACGGCGTTCCGATGCCGGCGATGGAGCAACCGTAGGCGATCGAAAACATCAGCAGGGCGGCAAGCCCCGGGATGTTCTCGCGCGGCTTGTCCGCGGTCAGGCGCACCAGGGTGATCCCCACCGGCAGCATCATCGCCGCCACCGTGTGCTCACCGATGAAGCTGGCGATGATCGCCGAGACTGTGACCACGCCGAAGACGATGCGGCTGATCTTCGGTCCGGTGAGGTTGAGGATGAACAGGGCGATGCGCCGGTCCAGATTCTGTTTGACGATCGCCACCGCCAGCATCAGCGAGCCCATGATGAAGAACACCGAATCGCTCATGAAGGACCGCGCCACCTCCTTCGACGGAATCCCCAGCAGGAGCACCTGAAAGACCGCGATCATCAGCGCCACGGTCGGCAGGGGCACCGCCTCGGTGATGAAGAACACGGTTGCCACCACCGTGATGGTGAGCACCTCCATCCCCTCGTGGCTGAGGCCCGGCGGCGTCGGCAACGCCTGCATGATCCCACCCAGGAGGAAGCCGACGACGAGCCACTTGCGCTCGACCACCAGACGGGTGATCTCCCGCGGCCCGAGCCGCAAACCCCTACGCCGCCTACCGGGCCCCGCCGCGCGGCGGGGGGCGTCATCGGCTACCGCACTGGCACTGCGATCGTCCACCAAGTTCTCCTCCCCAGCCCGCTCGGCGGCCGCGCCACCGCATGGCGCACGATCGCCAACGCTACCGGAGCGGGCCGTCGAAAAAAAAGGGCGTCAGGGGCGACTGGCCGGAGGGGGATAGCTAAACCCGCTGACCTGCCGATGCTACGTTGGCGAGACCTCCGGCGCGGGCAGGGTCGCACACTCGTGGAAGATCCTGCGGGTGCAGCACCGGCACACCTCCTCGTCCAGGCGCGGGAAGATCTTCTCGATGGCCTCGGTCTTCCCGTCGAAGACGTTCTCCCGGCCGATCTCGTCGAGATACCCCCCCTTGCCGAGGGGCTGACACACTCCCTCCTTGACCCGTACGAGGTAGAGCCTGCCACCGCGCTGGCGCCGCGCCCGCGCCTCCTGCGCCAGGAACTCGGCACCGGCGACGTCGACGAAGTTGATCCCGTCGGAGACGATCGCCATGTGCACCTGTTCCGGGGTCTCTGCATCCATCTTGGCGATCTCGGTGCGCACGTGGTCGACCGCGCCGAAGAACAGGGAGCCGTCGATGCGGATCAGACGGAGCTGCGGGCACTCCGGGAGGGAGCGGTCGGTGTTGGTGATGAACCGCCGCGACGCTTCGCGCGGATCCGGCACCCGGCGCAACACCTGGGCGTGAGAAGTCTTGTTGAGGTAGAGCGCGAGGGACAGGATCACCCCGAGGAAGATCGCATCCTCCAGCTTCAGCACCAGGGTCGCGGCGAAAGTGACCAGCATGGCCGCGGTGCCGGACTTGTTGACCTTGACCACCTTGCCCATGTGGTAGAAGTCGATGAGCCCCCAGGCCACCAGGAACAGGACGCCGGCCATCGCCGCATTGGGCAGGTAGGCCGCCAGGGGTGCCACCGCCACCACCAAGAACATGAGGAACAGGCCGGCGAAGGCGGCGGCGATCGGGGTCCTGGCCCCGGCCTCGTAGTTGAGGCCGCTGCGGTTGAAGGAGCCGGTGGCGACGTAACCGGAGAAGAAGGAACCGGCGAGGTTGGACAGCCCCTGGCCGATGAATTCCTGGTTGCCGTCGATCTGCTGGCCGGCGCGCACCGCCAGGGCTCGGCCGATGGAGACCGCCTCGGTGAGGGCGAAGAGGGTCACGGCGATCGCACCCGGTGCCAGCTCCTCGATGACGCGCAGGGAGAAGTCCGGATGGGAGAGGGGCGGAAAGCTCGCCGGCAGGGCGCCGACGGTCCTGATCCCCGTGTACTCCTGGCCCAGGAAATAGTTCAGGAGGACGGAGACGCCGCTGCCCAGGAGCATCGCCGTGATCATGTAGGGGATCTTCGGAAAGAGCTTCCGGCTGGCAATCCCACCAAGAAGGGTGACCATCGCCACCAGCGTGACCCACCAGTTGATGCCACTGAGGTGAGTGACGAGGTAGAACAGCATGTCGGTGAAGTGGCCGCGGGGGATGGGCAGGCCGACGAAGTTCTTGAGCTGGTTCACGGCGATGAGGATCGCCGCCCCGGCGGTAAATCCGAGGACCACCTGGTGGGAGATGAAGTTCACCAGGGTGCCGAGCCGCGCCAGCCCCATGGTCAGCTCGATGGTCCCGACCATGAAGGTGAGGGTCAGGGCGAGCTGCACGTACTCCGGCGTCTCCGGCGGCGCGAAGGCCGACAGGGTGGACAGCAACACCAGGGAGGCGGCGGTGGTGGGGCCCGAGACCAGGTGCCACGACGAGCCGAAGAAGGCAGCGATCACCGCCGGAACCATCCCCGCGTAGAGACCGTACTGGAGGGGCATACCGGCGATCGCCGCGAACGCCACGCCCTGGGGGAGGACGACGATCGCGCCGGTGAGCCCGGCGACGAAATCGGCACGCAGGGATCCCGGCGTCACCCGATCCCACCACCGGAGGAAGGGGAGGAAGCGGGTAAGCCACGGCGGGATGCGTGACCGCGAGGCCGCAGACATGGCGGTGGCACTCATCACAGACTCCAGAAATGAATCGTCGACGACCCACGCCGGGGCCGCACCAAACAACCCCGCGGGGTGCCCGCAGGCACACCTCGGCGCCAGCCGTCTCCACCCGGCGGCGTGAGTGCCACGGCCCTCCTCGGGCCGCAGGAACCCGCGGTCCTGGCGGTCACCGTAGAGCGGATCTACGGCAGACCCGACGAATGACGCGCGGCGCAGGGTACAGCAAGCATGAGCGCGAGAAAAGGCGCGCCGCGCACGGGGGCCGCCCACTCCCATACTCATGACACAGGCGCCGTACAAAACCTGGGGTGACGGTACGCGCGTTCCGCGCGCTCGCTGCCGAACGACTCGCCGCGCCGAACGGACGTGCTGGACAGGGAGCGTCCCTTCTCGAAGAATGGCGACATCTCGGGGGCAACGAAGGAGGGCTCCTCGGGATGGGTCAAGGAAGCGACGCCGTGTCCGCCTCTGCCATCGATCTAAGACCCCATGACCGATCCCGCTCAGGCCACCCAAGTCGCCACTGAGGCCTCCGCCACCATCTACTGGCTCGCCACCGCCATCTTCGTCCTCGCGTACGCGGTGATCGTGTCGGAGAAGGTTCACAAGACCAAGGTCGCCCTGGTGGGGGCCGCGCTGATGATCGGCCTGCGCATCCTTACCCAGCACGAGGCCTTTCACTCGGAGCACTTCGGCATCGACTACAACGTCATCTTCCTGCTCATCTCGATGATGATCATCATCAACGTCATGGCCAGGAGTGGGGTCTTGGAGTGGGTGGCGATCCGCTCCGCCAAGGTGGCGCAGGGCCGGCCGTTTACCCTGATGGCGACCTTCGCCGTGTTGACGGCAATCGCCTCGGCCGTGCTGGACAACGTCACCACCGTCCTGCTATTAGCGCCGGTCATCCTACTGATCACCGACGAGTTGGACGTCGATCCGGTCCCCTTCCTGATCGTCGAGGCCCTCGCCTCCAACATCGGCGGCACCGCCACCCTGATCGGCGATCCCCCCAACATGATGATCGCCTCCAAGGCCAAGTACGGCTTCATGGATTTCATCATCCACCTGACGCCGGTGGTGGTGGTGATCATGATCGCCTTCGTGGTGGTGATGAAGGTCCTCTTTGGCCGCAAGCTGAAGGTCTCGGAGGTGAACCGCCTGCGGGTCATGGCGATGGACGAGTCGCGCCTCATCAGGAACCCGGTCCTGATGAAGAAGTCCCTGGTGGTGATGGGCCTGACCGTCGCCGGCTTTGCCCTCCACGGCGTGCTGCATCTGGAGCCGGCCACCATTGCCTTCACCGGTGCCGCGGTACTGTTGCTGATTTCCGGCGAGCATCCCCACCACATCCTCGCCGAAGTCGAGTGGACCACCGTCTTCTTCTTTATGGGGCTGTTCATCATGGTCGGCGGGCTCGTCAAGGTGGGCATGATCCGCGATCTCTCTCAGTTCGTCATCGACGTCACCAAGCCGACCGACCAGTCGCTCATGACGACAACCATGGTCATGCTGTGGTTCTCCGCCATCGCCTCGACGATCGTCGACAACGTCCCGTTCGTCGCGGCGATCAATCCCCTGGTGCTGGACATGGCCAACACTATCTTCCATCACGGTGGAGCTGACCCGGCGGCACTGCCCGTCGCCACCCTCCACCATCCGGTGCTGGAGCCCCTCTGGTGGTCCCTGGCCTTGGGCGCCAGCCTCGGCGGCAACGGTACCCTGATCGGAGCCTCCGCCAACGTGATCATCGTGGGAATGGCGGAGCGGGCGGGCCGGCGGATCTCCTTCATGAAGTTCATGGCGTACGGCGTGCCGGTCATGGTGATGACCCTGATTCTCTCCAGCCTCTACGTCTGGCTCCGGTACTACTAAACCACACTTTGTGACAACGGTGGACAAACCACGCGCCGTACCGAAAAATCGTCCTTCCTGTCATTTTCGCTACACAGCGGAGGTCCCCTAAATGCTGGTGAGATATGCGATGGTGGAAGAACCGCTGCAGGTGAGCCCGAAGACCGGCCTACGGGACATGTTGGATCTTCTCCTACAAAGCAACCAGGACACCGTCGCCGTCGTCGAGGCGGATGGCCGCCTAGTCGGCGTGGTTGGAGCCCACGACGTCCTGCGCATGATCGTCCCACTCTACGTGGACATGGATGAGGCCCTGGCCGCCCTGATCCACGACGGCTACTTCGAAGAACGGTTCGCCAGCCTGAAGGGCGTGACCGCCGCCGACATCGTGAACACCCAGGTGGACACCGTCGCCCCTAACAACACCCTTATTCAGGCGGCGACCCTCTTCTTGACCCACCACCGCCACGCCCTGCCGGTGGTCGAGGGCGGGAAGCACGTGGGCATGATCACCCGCCGGAGCCTGTTCAAGAGGGTCTCCGAAAAGCTCTCGTCCAACAGCGGCTGACCGGTCCCGCTGTTGCCCCCCACCCCCCTGCCCGAGGCGCCGGAACGCGCCGCAAGGACCTGTCATGACCGATCCCGCCCACGCCGCCGAGGCCCTGACCGCCGTCTCCCCCACCGTCTACTGGTTGGCGACGGGGATCTTCGTCCTCGCCTACGCGGTGATCGTCTCGGAGAAGGTGCACAAGACCAAGGTCGCCCTGGTGGGGGCGGCGCTGATGATCGGCCTGAAGATCCTCACCCAGCACGAGGCGTTTCACACGGAAGCGTTCGGCATCGACTACAACGTCATCTTCCTGCTCATCTCGATGATGATCATCATCAACATCATGACCAAGAGCGGGGTCTTCGAGTGGGTGGCAATCCGCTCGGCGAAGGTGGCGAAGGGCAAGCCGTTCACCATCATGGCGATCTTTGCCGTCTTCACCGCGCTCGCCTCGGCCCTCCTGGACAACGTCACCACCGTCCTGCTGCTGGCGCCGGTCACCCTGCTGATCGCCGACGAGCTCGATATCGACCCCATCCCCTTCCTGATCGTCGAGGCCCTCGCCTCCAACATCGGCGGCACCGCGACCCTGATCGGCGACCCACCGAACATCATGATCGCCTCCAAGGCGAAATACTCCTTCATGGACTTCATCTACCACCTCACCCCGGTGGTGGTAGTGATCATGATCGCCTTCGTCGTGGTGATCAAAATCCTCTTTGGTCGCCGCTTGACGGTGGCGGAGGACAAGCGCAAGCGGGTCATGGAGATGGACGAGTCGACGCTCATCAAGGATCCGGTCCTGATGAAGAAGTCCCTGGTCGTGATGGGTCTGACCATCGTGGGCTTTACCATGCACGGGGCGCTCCACCTGGAGCCGGCCACCATCGCCCTGTGCGGCGCGGCGCTCCTGCTGCTGATCTCCGGCGAGCACCCGCACCACATCCTCGCCGAGGTGGAGTGGACCACCATCTTCTTCTTCATGGGGTTGTTCATCATCGTCGGCGGGGTGGTGAAGGTCGGCCTGATCACGGACCTGTCGCAGGTGGTGATCGACCTCACCCACCCGACCCAGGAGTCGATGTTCACCACGACCTTCGTGATGCTGTGGTTCTCCGCGATTGCGTCGGCGATCGTCGACAACATCCCGTTCGTGGCCACCATGAACCCCCTGGTGCTCGACATGGCCAACACCATCTTTCATGACGGCGGCCATAGCGCTGCGGCGCTATCCGAGGCCACCCTGCACCACGATGTCCTGGAGCCGGTATGGTGGTCCCTGGCCCTGGGCGCCTGCCTGGGCGGCAACGGCTCCCCGATCGGCGCGTCGGCCAACGTGATCGTCGTGGGCATGGCGGAGAAGGCGGGCAAGCCCATCTCGTTCGTGAGATTTATGGCGTATGGCTTCCCGATCATGATCATGACCCTGGTCATCTCCCACCTCTACCTCTACCTGCGCTACTACGTCCTGCATTGGTATTAGACCCTGGGTCGCCGAAGGGATTCGGCGATTCCGGCCCGCGAGGGCCGGCCGCGCCAGCGGCGCCGAAGGCGCCGGGTTGCCGCGCCTGACGGCGCGGATCGCCGGTGCAACCGGCTCCTACCTCGGGTTGGAACATCGCGGCACGGTCCCGGAATCGGTAGGAGCCGAATCCCTTCGGCGATTCCGGCCCGCGAGGGCCGGCCGCGCTGGCTGGCTATCCTGACCGATCCACGGGGCTGGGCGGCGAGAATCGCAGCACCAGGTAGCCGAGGACGGCCGCCAGACCGGAGCCAAGGAGGATACCGAGACGGTCGGCGCTCACGTAGTCCGGTCCTGCGTGCTCGAAGGCCAGGGAGGTGATGAACAGGCTCATGGTGAAGCCGATCCCACACAAGGCCCACACGCCGTAGAAGCTCCACCAGGTCGCCCCTTGTGGGAGCTTTGCCAGCCCCAGCCAGATGACGGCCCCGCAGCACAACCCGATACCGAGCTGCTTACCGAGAAAGAGTCCGCCCGCGATACCCAGGGGCACGGGCTCCACCAGGGAAGAGAGCGACAACCCCGCCAGGGAGACACCGGCGTTGGCAAACGCGAAGATCGGCACGATCGCGAACGCGACCCATGGGTGGAGAGCGTGCTCGAGCGAGCGCAGGGGGGAGGAGGCGTTCCCGGGCCGTGGGCGCAGGGGGATCAGCAACCCGAGGGCCACCCCGGCCAGGGTGGCGTGGACCCCGGACTTCAACACCACGATCCACAGCACGATGCCGACGCAGACGTAGGAGGCGATCCGGGTGACGTGCAGGAGGTTCATCGCGACCAGAATGACCAGGGTGCCGCCACTGAGGGCCAGGTTCAGGTAGGAGAGGTCCGCCGTGTAGAACACCGCGATGATGACGATCGCACCGAGGTCGTCGAAGATCGCCAGGGTCATCAAGAAGAGGCGCAGGGAGTCCGGCACCCGGCTCCCGAGCAGCGCAAGGACCCCTAGGGCGAAGGCGATGTCCGTGGCGGTGGGGATCGCCCAACCGTTAAGGGCGACCGCGTCGCCGCGGTTGAGACCGACGTAGATCAAGGCCGGCACCACCATCCCCCCCACGGCGCCGACCGCCGGTAACACCACCTGGGACGGCCGGGACAGCTCCCCCTCCAGGACCTCACGTTTCACCTCCAGGGCGATGAGCAAGAAGAAGACCGCCATCAACCCATCGTTGATCCAGAGCAACAGCGGCTTGGCCAGGTGGAGGCCGCCGACCCGCATCTCCACCGGGGTCTGCAGGAGTGCATCGTAGAGCCAGGACAGGGGGGAGTTCTCCATCACCATGGCCAACGTCGCCATAGCGACGAGGGCTATCCCGCTTGCCGCGTCGAGCTTCAAAAAGTCCTGCAGCCAACGTGTCATCATGACTACTCCCATACACTGGACGGTGTCGCTGATGGCACCGCCGTCCTCGATCATCTCTCTGGCGAAGAACGCTTCCGGGTCATCGCCACAGCGGACACAGAGATCACAGCGGGTCTACCGGAGGTGCGAACCGAGGACCGGCTTCGCCTCGCGAGGCTTGGATCATGAAGTTCTCAATACGGTCGACGCCGTGAAGGTCTCTCCGCGACGCGGGTGTCCCAGGGCCGCTTCACGGAAATGGTCGCGGTGCCCGCCGTGACCCAGCCATCCGTACGCCAGGCGGTCGGAGGTCACGGCCGGATCACCCGGTCGATCTCGATGTTCAGCTTCTTGATCCGGTGCCACAGGCTGCGTTCGCTGATCCCGAGGCGGCGCGCCGCCTGCACCTGCACACCTTCCGTGGCGATTAACGCATCGATGATGGCCTGCCGCTCGTTGTCTTGCAGCCATGCGTCGAGATCGGCGTCGCCGGGGCCGGGTGGAGAAACCGATGGCGCGTTGCTCTGTTTCACCCTGGCCGGGAGGTCGTCGGCGGTGATCGTGCGGTCCTGGCACGAGAGCAGGGAACGCTCTACCGCGTTGCGCAGCTCACGCACGTTCCCCGGCCAGAGGTAGCCGTTCAGCACGGCCATCGCCTCGGCGGTGAAGTCCTTCACCGCCTTGCCAATCTCCGCCCCCAGCTCGCGCAGGAAGGTCCGCGCCAGCAGCGGAATGTCGTCCCGCCGATCGCGCAGGCGGGGCACGTTGACCCGGTACACGTCGAGGCGATACAGCAGGTCCTCGCGAAACTGCCCCGCCCCCACCAGCTCCCACAGGTCGCGGTGGGTGGCCGCCATGAAGCGCACGTCGGCGTGACGCACGAGGTCACTGCCCACCGGCGAGAACTCGCGCTCCTGGAGCACCCGCAGCAGCTTGCCCTGCAAGGCCAGGTCGAGGTCGCCGATCTCGTCCAGAAACAGGCTCCCCCCCTTGGCCTGCTCGAGGCGGCCCATGCGGTTCTGGGTGGCGCCGGTGAAGGCGCCCTTGACGTAGCCGAACAGCTCGCTCTCCATCAACTCCTGGGGGATGGCGACGCAGTTCAGGGTGACCATCGGCCACTGGGCGCGCGGCCCGAGCTCATGGATGGTACGCGCCACCAGCTCCTTGCCGGTGCCGCTCTCGCCGGTGATGAGGAGGTTGGTCTTATACGGCGCGATGCGGGTGATCTCCTCCCGCAGGGCCTGCATCGCCGGGCTGTCGCCGAGCAGACGGCGGTGTGGCACGGCGTTGGCGACCATGGCGTGGAGCTGCTCGTTCTCGCTCAGCACGTCGCGCAGCTTGAGCGCGTTGTGCACGACGATCTGAAGCTCCTCCGGCTCGAAGGGCTTGGTCAGATAATCGCAGGCACCGGACTGAATGCTCTGCACCGCGGAGCGGATCGATCCATAGGCCGTGACCACCACGACCGGGACGTCGGGACGCTCGCGACGACACTCGACGATGAACTGGTCGCCCCCCATGCCCGGCATGCGCAGGTCGGTGACCACCACGTCAAGGTCCGGGTTCGCCAGGTGCGGCAGCCCCTCCTCGCCGCTGGCGGCGCGCAATACCGCGTAGCCTGCGTCGCCCAGGACCATGGACATGATGGCCGCCATGTTCTGCTCGTCCTCGACCACGAGGATGGTGCGCTTCATCGCTTACTCGCCCGCGCGATGGGAAAACGCATGCCAATGCACGCCCCGCTGCCCTTGGGGGGCAGCACGGCCAGCCGTCCACCGCACGCCTCCACGAGGGTGTTGGCGATGGTCAGGCCGAGGCCGGTGCCGCCGGGCTTGCTGGTGTAGAAGGGTTCGAAGAGACGCGGCATCAGCTCCGCGGAGATACCGGGCCCGCTGTCCTCCAGCGCGACCACGATGCGCTGGTCGCGAAGCTCAGTGCTGACAATAAGCCGCTTCGGACGGCCCTCCATGGCCTGCAGGGCGTTGGTCACGAGATTCATCCAGGCCTGCCGCAAGAGCTCCGGGTCGGCGTTGATCATGGCCGTGCCGTGGCTGAGGGCGTGCCCCACCTCCACGTCATCGCGGCCCGCAAGGGCCACCCGTAGGCTCGCCTCCAGCGGGGCTTCCGGGTTGATGGTGGCAAATTCCGGCTGGCGATGGCGAGCGAGCTGTTGGAAATCCTTGAGGAGCTGATTCAGACGCAGGCTCTCCTCGCGGATCATGCGCATGAGATCGCCCTGCTTCTCCACCGGCTGATCCGGCCGCGAGAGCATCGCGCTGGCGGTGTTGATCACCCCGATGGGATTGCGAATCTCATGGGCGAGCGACAAGGACAGCTCTCCCAGGGCGGTTAGCTTGTCCTTCTGGAACTCACGCCGCTGGGCATCCCGGGCCTGGCGTAGGCTGGCGGCCATGGCGTTGAAGGCACGGGCGAGGTCGCCAAGCTCGTCGTGGCTGGTGATTGGCACCTCGGTACGAAAGTCTTGCGCCGCGACGTGCATCACGCCGCTCTGCAGATACTCGATGGGCCGCACCACCACCCGGCTCAGGATCAATCCGACCACGGCGCCAATGACCACACCGAGCAACACGATCGGCACGGACAGGGCCAAACGGTTGGTCAGAAGCGATGCCAGCTCGGGGCTCTCCAGGCCACTGAAGAAGACCGCTTCGACATGACCCGTGCTGTCCACGATCGGCGTGTACAGCCCGCGGTAACTGCCCTCCTCGCTCTCACGATTGTAGTAGGGCTGGTGGTCCTGGAGCTGAGCGTAGGCGCCGGGCGGGAGCCGCACCCGGAGTGCGGGGGCATCGGCCCGGAAGGCTCGCGCATAATCTTCCCCTTCGGGATAGAAGAGCCGGGTCGGCAGACCGCTCGCCTGCCCCAGACGACGCAGGAACTCCTGATCCAGCAAGCTACCCAGGACCAGGTAGTATCGCGGGGGCCCCTCCCGCGGCAGGGGTAGGATCACCACCGCGGCGAGCAGGGTCTCCCGGTCCTGCACCACCTTGAGGATCGCCTCGGTCTGGCCCGGCAGCCACGAGGTCATCATCTGCAGCGGCAGGTTCGAGTAGGCCGGGCGGCGTTGGTCGTCGTAGAGTTGGATCAGGTTGATCCCGAGCTGTTCCACCAGGGGCCTGAGTTGTGGCGGGATGGTGAGGGAGGTCAACCCGTCGGCCTGGAGGTCGTAGCCGAGGTTGTGGGCGAGGAGGTCGCCCACCACCATGGCGTCCCGCTGCAGGGTCTGTAGGGAGGCCTCGTTGACCTGCGCCGCCTCGCGGATCCACCCCTCGAGGAGGAGCTCGAAGTGGTTCGTCACCCAGGCAGCGGAGATCCCGCCGGCGATCAGCATGGGGACGACAACGATGACTAGGATCACCGCGATCACCTTACGCTGGATCCGACCGAGTCGCGGACGCCCCACCGTGAGCTTCATGATTTGTTGGGACCTACAGATCGCGTAGACCTGGATCGCCGAAAAGCGCTCCGGACGAGGGTGAACTCATTGTTTTGAAGGAGACTCCACTCAGTGCCTTGTCTGGCGCGATATTTGCGTACTAAAGCCCATAGCAACTGTCACGCCCGTCCCAGACCGACACCCGAGCGGGCACGTGCAGTGGATCTCACCTTACTGAAGGGCTGAAAAATTGAACACCATCGACCTCGACCCAGCCGCCCTGGCCACAATCGACCCGATCGCCGTACGTCTCAACCGGCCCGTGGAGCGCCAGGTGTGCGAGCGGCCGCAGGCGCAGGATGCCCGTGATCTCGACCCCGCCGCGCTACTCAGGCTCGATCCCATGGCCGTGCGCCTAGCGCAGCCCCGCGAGCGCACCGAGCCGCGTTGGCCGGAGGTCTCCTGGCTCCCCTCCTATGTCGCAGACGCGATGCCGCGCCCGGTCCTCCTCGTCCCGGTCCTGGCCGTTATGGTGGTGATCCTGGGCGAAGCGCTCTAGCGCCGGCGGCAACCCACGACCCTCTTTTGTTGCCACGCGAGCTCGCGGCGGGTTCGCTCCGTCAGCCGTTGCGCATCGCCACCGCGACGGCGACGAGGAGGCTCGTGCTGACCGCGACGATCGTCGGCCCGGTCGGCAGGTCGGCCAGGTACGAGATCGAAATGCCGGCGACGCTGCTCGCCACGCCCGCCACGACGGCCCCCGTGAACGCGACCCGCAGGCTGCCCTTGAGGAGCAGCGCGGTGGCCGCCGGCAGCACCAGGAAGTCGAACACGACGAGCGCGCCGGCCGCGCGGATCGCGAGCGAGATCGTCAAGCCGATGGTCAGGAACAGGGCGACGTTCCAGGCGCGCGCGGGCAAGCCCAAGGCGGTCGCCGTGTCGGGGTCAAAGGAAACGAACAGGAATTCCTTGTAGAACCGCCAGTGTACGGCGCCGACCGCAACGGCGAGGACGGCCAGGGCGGCAACCTCGCCGCGGCCAATCGCGAGCACGTTGCCGAACAGCAGGTTCAACACCTCCGACTCCGCGTGCGTGCTCATCGCGACGACGAGGATGGCCAGCCCGGAGGCCGCCACGTAGGTGATCCCGACCACGGTCTCGCGGGGCAGACGAGCCTCCTTGTGCTGGATCGCCATCGCGACCGCGGCGGCGAGGGTGAGGGCCACGGCCATCGGCTGCGGGGCAATGTGGAGGTGCACGTCCCACCACCGCTCGATGGCACCGGTGGCGAACAGCGCGAGGGCGACGCCGAGCGAGCTGACCTGGGCGAGCGCCGCACCGACGAACACGGCTCGCCGCAGGATGATGAACACGCCGAGGTACGAGCACAGGGCGGCGACGATCGTCGTGCCCGCGAGCACGTCGATCATGAAGCCCTGCTGGAACATCTCGAGCAGCTTGCTCATGTGACGATCACCCGCCTCCCGGCGACGCGCTCGACGCGCGCGTCGACACCGTACATCTCGTGCAGAACGGCGGGCGTCAGCAGCTCGCCGACGGTTCCCACCCGCAGGCGATCGTCGTGGAGCAGCAGCAAGCGGTCGGCGAAATTGGCCAGCTCGTTGAGCCGATGGGTGACGTAGACGACGGTGATCCCGGTCTCGCTGCGCAGCCGCGTGATGAGGTCGAGAATCGCCTGCTGTCCGGCGAGATCCATGCCGTCGGTGGGCTCGTCCATCAACAACACCCGCGGCTCGGAGGCGAGGGCGCGCGCGAACAACACGCGCTGCTTCTGACCGCCCGACAGGTCGCGAAAGCGGCTGGCGGCCAGGTCCCCGATGCCGGCGTGGGCGAGCTGCTCCACGGCGATGCGCCGGTCGCGCTCGCCCGGACGCCGGCCGGCCGGCAACAGCCCGTACCGGCCCATGAGGACGATGTCGAGCGCCGTGAGCGGGAACAGCTCGTCGACGAACGCACGCTGCGGGACGTACCCGAAACGCCTGCGGGTCGCCCCGCCGGCGTAACGGATGCGTCCCCGCAGCGGCACGAGGATGCCCAACATCGCGCGCAGGATCGTCGTCTTGCCCGAGCCGTTGGCGCCGACGATCCCGAAGAACTCGTTCTCGTGGACGGCGAATGTCAGACTCGAAAGGACGGCGCGCCGGCGATAGCCGAGCGCGACGTCCTCGAACCCGATCAGCGTTCCCGGGACGTCTCTGTCGGAGGACGGGCGGCTCATTGCGCGAGCGCCCGCACGATGCGCGCGACGATTCCCTCGCACAGGGACGGGTAGTCGGGGACGTCGGCGGCGCCGCCCACTTGTGCGGGGAGCTCCACGACCTGGGCCCCGGTCTGCCGCGCGAGCAGGTCGGGCGTCCGCCGCTCGTGCCACGGTTCCATCAGAATGAGCTTCACATCCTGCCGCTGCATCTGGGCGAGGAGATCGGTGATATGCGCAGGTGACGGTGGGATCCCGGGCTTGGGCTCCACGGTATCGACCACGTCCAGGCCGAAGCGCCGGCAGAAGTAGTTCAGGCTCCTGTGGTAGGTGACGACCTTGGTGCCGCGATACGGCGCCATCCTCGTCTGACATTCGGCCGTGGCCGCGTCGATGCGGCGCAGCAGGGCGTCGAGGTTGGCGCGGAACACGCCCTCGCCGTCCGGCGCCACCCGCACCAGGCCGTCGTAGATGTTCCGCGCGATGATCTTGCCGCGCTCCGGGTCGATCGAGAAGTGCGGGTTGCCGCCGGGGTGGATGTCGCCCATGGCGCGGGTGACGGGGGCGGTGGGGACCTCGAGCAACGGCACGCCTTGCGCGGCGAGGACGTTGCCGTCCGCCCCGCGCCGGATCCTGCCGTTGCGCGTCTGATCCAGGAGGGCCGGAAGCCAGCCGATCTCGAGATCGAGGCCGTTCTCGACCAGCAGGTCGGCGCGGTTGAGGGTGACGATGAAGCTCGGCTTGGCCTGGACGAAGTGCGGGTCCTCGTTCGGCTTGCCAATGCAGTCGACGTCGATCTGGTCGCCGCCGATGGCGCGCGCCAGCGCCGCGAGGTCGGGAAAAGTGGCAACCACGCGGGTACGGGCGTGCGCGGCGGTGGGCGCTGCGCTGGCGAGCAGGGCGGCGCAGAGCGCCGTGCTGATCTGAGCGGTCATGGATTTCATGGTGAGATCTCCTGGGCCTTGGCCGGCTAGAACTTGTGAGCGGCGTGGGCGCCGATCATGAACTCGAGCTGTAGCCAGACCGAGCTCTCGTCGCCGATCACCTGGCCGTCGTCGTAGTTGTACTGGAGGCGCAGCTTGGAGAATTCCGTCGGATACCACGTCAGGTTGGGCGACAGGCGCGCGCGATCGGCCCGCGGCTCGGGGTCGAGGGCGTCGAACGCGCTCGTGCCACCGGTCACGACCTCGCCGCGCAGGCCGGCGACCCAGCCGAGGCGAAAGCCCCACAGGACCTCGGTATAGAGGCCATAGTCGCGGAACGTCTCGGCCGGCAGCGCCGGATCAACCGTGTCGTCGGCGCCGGCCTCGTAGCGGCGCAGCAGGGCCTCGGTCTGCCAGGAGACGAACGGGAAGCCTCGCTGGGCGCTTACGGGGCGCCACTTCCAGTACAGATCGGCGCCGTAGATCTGGGTGTCCGTGTGGGACCCGGTCTCGTTGCTGCCGAATGCGCCCGAGGCGCCGGCCACCACCGTCTGGGTGTCGCTCAGGTCGAACGAGCCGGTGATGCGCGGCACATAGAGCAGGTCGCCCGGGTTGCGCAGGCCGTGCTCGGCGGGCGTGCGGCCGAAGGTCTCCCCCGCGTTGCGGAAGCTCGCCGCCGTCTCGCCCGCGCCGTTGAAGACCCCGAGCAGCAGCTCGGTGTAGAACGGCGTGGGCGCCAGCCAGGAGACCCTGGCGCCGACGTTGCGCAGGCCGTCGCCGCCGAACAGGCGGCCCAGGATCAGGGGCTGATCGACGAACGCCCAGGCGTGGGGGTGAATGGGGTTCTGGCGCCCGAACTCGACGAAGAACTGGCCGGCCTTGACCTGCAGGTTCCCCGGCAGCGACGTCGTCAGCGCATACGCCTCTTCCAGCTCGGCGCCGGTCCCGCCTTCTTCGTCGAGCTTGAAGATGATGGCCGCGAACGCCTTGAAGTAGGGGTCGACGGCGCCGTCGAGGACGATCTCGGCGTTGCGCAGCGAGAAGCCGCGCTGGCTGGGGTCGTGGTCGCCGAGCTGGAGCCGTTCGACGTCGCTCGTGGTCGACGTCCCCACGTTGACCAGCGCGTCGAAGCTGAGGTTGAGATAGTTTGCGCCCGAGCCAAGCAAGGTCATCGGCTGCGCCGGTGTCCAGCCGGAAGCGGCCGGCGCCGCCAGGCGCTCTTCCAGCAGCCGGAGCCGCCGTTCGTAATCGCTGCTCAGGTCTTGGATCTCTTGGTGCAGGCGTCGGTCCTGGTCATCTCCCTCGGCGACCGCCAGGGATGGCGCACACAGGGCAAGGATCAGGCCGCACGCCATCGTCGTGCGTCGCATGGTGATCTCCCACGTCGAATCAGGGTCGGGGCCGAGAGCGACTGGGCTCCAGGCCGGTCCATCCGCTAACTAGACGAGGAGATCGGGCGGCGCCCGGGCGGGCGGCAGGGTGACGCGGACCGTGCCGCCGCGCAGGTCGGGGAGGGGGGATGCCTGTGGCGTGACCCCTTCCGGCAGGGCCGCCCATCCCACCTCGGGCACGGTCCCCGCACACGGCGCCGCGGCAACGCACGCCTCACAGTGGTGTCCTGGAGAGTGCGCCCGTAGGTCGAGCTGGTGGGCGATGAACGCCCACTGCCCGACCAGCAGGGCAATGGCGACCACGATATAGATGGCTCTGCGCTGCACGGCTTCACGCACCAGGATCGACTGTCCCACAATGGTCGGCGCGGCGATGGGCCGTCAAGCGGCCCGTGTGGAGCGTCCCGCTCCATACGGTCTACTGGTCGGGGGGACCACCTGTAGGAGCGGCCTTGGCCGCGAACCCGAGCCATGGCGCCGCACCCCCCACCGCGTCGGTTCGCGAGCAAGCTCGCTCCTACAGGCGGCTACGAGCCTCGTCGCGCAATTCCCGGACGAAGGTCACGGCGAGATGGGACCGCCCACCCTCACCCTGTCCCTCTCCCGGGGGGAGAGGGGACTCAGTTCCGGGCGCGTCCGCTTCGCTCCGGGTGGGGCGTTGCTCTGGCGACGGACCTGCGCCAGAGCCGGCGTATTGCCTTGTCGATCTCCACCACCGCCAGGACCGTCAGGGCCAGGCCGAGCACCGCGAGCCATTGGCGGGGGGTGACCGGCTGGATCGCGAGCACGTCGCTGAGCCACGGCGTATACATCGCACCGATGTGGATGGCCTGCGCCGCCACGGTCCCGAAGAGGAGAAACGGATTGCGCAGGGGGCTGTGGCCAAAGGCCGAGTGACCCTCGGAGCGGCTGTTGAAGACGTGGACGTTCTCGAACAGCACCATGAGCAGCAGGACACTGTTGCGCGCCTCGTCCAGGGCGACCCCCTGGTGGATCAGGGCCTGGAAGTAGAGGAAGGCGACGCTCCCCATCACCACGGCGGACAGCCCCACCCGCTCGACCATCAGACGATTGAAGATCGCCTCCCGCGGCGGTCGCGGGGGATAGCGTAGCTCGTCCCCCTCCCCCGGCTCACACGCGAGGGCCACGTCCTGGATGCCGTTGGTCACCAGGTTCAGCCACAGCAACTGCACCGCCACCAGGGGCAAGGGATGGCCCGTAAACAGCGCCAGGGTGAATAGCACCAGCTCCGCGGCGCCGGTCGAGATGAGCAGGAAGATGACCTTGCGCACGTTGCCGTAGGCAATCCGCCCCTCCTCGACCCCCGCGACGATGGAGGCGAAGTTGTCGTCCGCCACGATCAGGTCAGCGGTCTCCCGGGCCACGTCGGTCCCGCTCTTGCCCATGGCCACGCCGACCTGGGCTGCGCGCAGGGCCGGGGCGTCGTTGGCGCCGTCGCCGCTCACCGCGACGAAGTGGCCGTTGCGCTGCAGCGACCGGACGATGTCGAGCTTCTGCTGTGGCTCGACCCGGGCAAAGACCCGGGCGCGCCGGGTGAGGCGATCGACCGCCGCGTCATCCACCGCCTGCTTGAGCTGTGGACCGGTGACGAGCTGATCGAGGTCGTCGGCGAGATCCAGCTCCCGGGCGATCGCCAGGGCCGTGTCCGGGTGGTCGCCGGTGACCATCGCCACCTCGATCCCCGCCTCCCGGCACGCGGCCACGGCGGCCTTCGCCTCACCGCGCAGGGGGTCGATCAGACCGACCAGTCCGAGGAGCGTCAGGCCGCGCAGGTGGCCTTCGGACAAGGCCGTCGCCGCCCCCTCGGCGATCGCGCCGGAGGCGAAGGCGATTACCCGGTAGCCCTGACTCGCCAGGGCGTACGCTTGGGCCTCCACGGCCGACCCATCCAGCGCCGTGACCGTCGCCAGCCCGGCCATCCGCTCACACATCGGCAGGAGCCGCTCGAGGGCCCCCTTGACGAACACGTACGGCACACCGTCCACCTCGTTCACGCTCGCGGAGAAGCGGCGCTCCGACTCGAACGGGATCGCGGCCATCTCCGGCAGGGTGCTGCGGGTCTCGGCCTGAACGGTCCCGGCCTTGTGGGCCATCACCAGGAGGGCCACGTCGACCGCATCGCCACGGCCACTCCAGCCATGGTCGCGGCGATCGAGGGATCCCTCATTGGTCAGGACCGCGGCCCGACACAGGGCCGCCAGCAGGGCCTGCTCCTCGGGCTGCGGCGTCCCCCGCGGCGTGAGGATCGCCCCGATCGGCTCCAGGCTCTCGCCGGTCACCTCCCACGGGTCACGGTCGGGGAAGGCGATCCAGCAGGCGGTGAGCTGGTTCACCGTCAGGGTACCGGTCTTGTCGGTGGCGATGAAGGTGCACGACCCCAGGGCCTCCACCGCCACGAGGCGCCGCACGATCACGTGGCGCCGCGCCATGCGCCGCATGCTGATCGCCAGGGCCACCGTCAGGGCCACCGGCAATCCCTCCGGAATCGCCGCGACGGCGAGCGCGACGGCCACCAGGAAGATCTCGACCAGCGCCATGCCGTGCAGCCACGCGACCCCTGCCATCACCACGGTGGCGACCCCCATCGCCACCGCCACCCAGCGGGTGAAGCGCTCCATCCGCACCAGCAACGGCGCCTTGGCCGGGGGTCGACCCAGCACCGCCTCGGCGATCCGCCCCAGCTCCGTGGCCAGGGCCGTCGCCACCACCACGCCGCGGCCCCGACCGCGGTTCACCAGGGTACCGGCAAAGGCCATATTGATCCGGTCGGCCAGCCCGCTCTCCTCCGCGATGAGCGCGTCGGCGCGCTTGAGCACGGCGCGCGACTCGCCGGTGAGGAGGGACTCATCGACCTCCAGATCGTGCGCGCGCAGGAGCCTAAGGTCGGCCGGGACGCGGCTTCCGGACTCGAGGAGCACGATGTCGCCAGGCACCAGTTCCTCCGCGTCGACCTCGTAGGTCTCACCCTCACGCAGGATCCGGCAGCGGGTGGTCACGAGTTGCTGGAGGGCCACCGCCGCACGCTGTGCCGAGTGTTCCTGGACGGTCCCGATGAGGGCATTGATCAGTAACACCGCCGCGATGAAGCCGGCGTCGGACCACTCCTGGATCACCAGCGAGACCACGGCCGCGGCCAGGAGGATGTAGATCAGCGGGCTGATGAACTGGTGCAGGAAGACCCGCACGATCCCCGGCGGCTTCGCCCGTGGCAGGGCGTTGCGCCCGTAGTGCATCAGCCGGGCCGTGGCCTCCGCGTGGCTCAACCCATGGGGGGAGCTACCCAGGGCGACGAGCAGGTCGTCGCCCGCGATCCCGTGGGGCGCGGCTGGCGCCGGGGGCCCTCGCCGCGCCGCCGGATCGCGCGCGGCGACCGAGGCTCCAACCGAGTTGGACAACGTGCTCACAACCCACCTCCGGCTCGGCGATGACCAGCGCCGGGGCATACCCTGGATGCAACTGCGGCGCTAGCAGTCTGTCGGACTTCGCGGTTCTCGAGCGTAAGATACGGCCATGAGCCACTTCGTGGAAGCGAACCGAGACCAGCCCTTTTTGTTGCCGCCGGATCTGCGGGAGTGGGTCCCCGAGGATG